>Ga0115013_10000177_pt1 | contig 41908 bp, 37 predicted proteins | sample SouAtlMetagenome_2_FD_88686 | JGI IMG/M metagenome (GOLD analysis project Ga0115013, IMG submission 88686) | Marine eukaryotic phytoplankton communities from Atlantic Ocean - South Atlantic ANT15 Metagenome | ecosystem: Environmental > Aquatic > Marine > Oceanic | place: South Atlantic Ocean...
CTTTCACTCAAATTGAAATCCAAAGTATTGTAGAAAAAGGTGCAACAGCAAAAAAAGCTTCTGCTACTACAGAAAAAAAAGAAGCTAAAGCTGAACCTAAAGCAGCAGCCAAAAAAGCTCCGGCTAAAAAGGCTCCAGCTAAAAAAGTAGCTCCTAAGGCCAAAACAGCAAATGCTACTAAGCCAAAAGCTGCTACTAAAAAAACTACAGCTAAAAAAACAGCAGCTAAAAAAACAGCAGCTAAGAAAACTGACAAATAGTCTAATAATTAAAACTTAATACTATGGCTCATAAGAAAGGTGCAGGAAGTAGTAAAAACGGAAGAGAATCAGAAAGTAAACGATTAGGTGTAAAAATCTATGGTGGTCAAGGCGCAATAGCCGGTAACATCATCTTACGTCAAAGAGGAACTAAACATCACCCAGGTGAAAATGTAGGTATGGGAAAAGACCATACTTTATTTGCACTTACTGATGGCATTGTTCAATTTAGTAAAAAAGCCAATAATCGATCATATGTTTCCGTTGACCCTATCAACTAAAAAGGTAGCGTATTAATAGAACATTAAACTCCCTGCTTTTCAAGTTAGGGAGTTTTTTTTGAATTAGAATGTTATTTTTGTTTAACAAGAACTAAGTTATGTTACAGATAAATTACTTAAGAGAAAATATAGATAAAGCTATTGCAAAATTGGCTAAAAGAGGCTTTGATGCAAAAGCTAAATTTGAAAAAATTGTTGCTAAAGATGACTTGAGAAAAGAAACTCAAAAGAAACTAGACAATATCTTAGCCCAATCCAATCAAATAGCCAAAGAAATTGGCACTTACTTCAAAAATGGTGAAAAAGAAAAAGCCGAAGAAGCTAAAGCAACGACTGCAACATTAAAACAACAAAGCAAGGCGCTTTTGGACAAGCTAAATCAAGTAAGTCAGGATCTCCAAGATTTATTAATACACATTCCTAATGTTCCTCACGACAGTGTGCCAAGTGGCAAGACACCCCAAGACAACGAAGTAGTCAAAGAAGAAGGTGATATACCAAAGCTTCATTCAGAAGCCTTACCACACTGGGAATTAGCGGCTAAGTACGATCTAATAGATTTTGAACTTGGTACAAAAATCACAGGTACTGGATTTCCCTTATATAAAGGTAAAGGTGCTAGACTACAACGCGCCCTTATCAATTTCTTTTTAGATAAAAATACCATAGCAGGCTATTTAGAGGTACAGCCACCATACCTAGTGAATGAACCTAGTGGTTTTGGAACAGGACAATTACCAGACAAAGAAGGTCAAATGTATCACGTAACAGGCGATAATCTCTACCTTATTCCTACAGCCGAAGTTCCAGTTACCAATATCTTTAGAGATGTTATTGTAAAAAGCGAAGAGTTTCCTATAAAATATACCGCTTACACACCTTGTTTTAGAAGAGAAGCGGGGTCTTACGGAAAAGATGTAAGAGGCTTGAACCGACTTCATCAATTTGATAAAGTTGAAATTGTACAAATACAAAAACCATCGGATTCTTACCAATCCTTAGATGAAATGGTAGAACATGTCACTAAACTGCTAAGGGATTTAGAATTACCTTTTAGAATTTTAAAACTCTGTGGTGGCGATATGAGCTTTACTTCAGCCCTTACGTATGACATTGAGGTCTATTCTGCTGCTCAAAAACTTTGGTTAGAAGTTAGCTCTATTTCAAATTTTGAAAGCTATCAAGCCAACAGACTAAAATTAAGATACAAAGACGAAAACAAAAAAACCGTTTTATGTCATACTCTTAACGGTAGTGCCTTAGCGTTACCAAGAATTGTGGCGTCCATTTTAGAGAACCATCAGCATGAAAAAGGCATTAGAATACCAAAAGCACTTGTGCCATACACTAGATTTGAATACATCGACTAATGAAATATATCGTACTTATAATTATCGTAATTTTAACCTCTTGCTCTTCATCAACTTTTGAACAAGAACAAAAACAAATCAATGAAATAATCATAAAATATGATGGTCTTCTACAAATACTTGAAAATATTGATATTAGCACAGCAGGCCCTAATTTGAAACGTTACAAGCAGGCCCTAGCCTATTCCAAAACTAAGCTTAGCACAGATAAGAAGCCTAGTCTAGAAACAATGACCTATCTCAATGATTTGAAATTGATGAAACGCCAGTTCAAGAATGCACCCAATCAAAAGAAAGGTTTTGTAACTAATATAATTAGAAATCAAGAGCAACTACAAAATTTACTTAACGACATTGATAGCAGAATTTTTAGTTCGGAAGAATTAAATCATATCATAGTTAGAGAAGAACAAGCCTTTGAAGGAATATCAATTAAATTGAATGAATTTCAATCAGCTTATAAAAATTATGAAATTCGTTTCGATAGCCTAGAGCAATTAAGTAAAACATTCATATACCAATAAATGAGGTTTACTTTGTTCATAGCCTTATGTATATGTGCTTTAAGCTTATCTGCGCAATCTAACACTAAGCTTAAGATTGCAAATAAATATGCTAATAGTAAGCAGTGTGACAAAGCCAATGAGATTTACCAAACCTTAGAAACAAAAGTCAATATACTAAGCTATTACAGTAATTATCTAAAATGTCTAACAGCTGAAGAAAAGTATTTAACTGCAATTGCATTGGTTAAAAAAGTAAAAAAGAAATACCCCAATCAAGCAAAGTATATAGCCGATTTAGGATTCATTTATAAAGCTAAAGGAGATAAAATTAGAGCAGAAAAAGAATTTCAAAAAAGTATTGATGCCTTAGAAAGCGGCAGAACAAATCAAGTCACCTCTTTAGCCAATAGCTTTTCAAGAAATAAAGAATACAACTACCTTCTCAAAACCTACAAAAAAGGACAAGAATTGAACCCTAATTATGAATTTGGCTTTCAACTCGCATCCGCTTTGTCTAGTGCCGGTAAAACTGAACAGATGATTGATGAATATTTAAACTTAATAGAAAAAAAAGAAAGTCATCTTAAGTCTGTTAAAATTAGACTTCAAAATACTTTAGGAAGAACTAAAGGAAGCCAAGACAACTATGATTTATTATCTAAAAAGCTATTATCTCGCGTCCAAAAAAATAACAATAATGCTCTGACTGAATTACTCATTTGGCTATATATACAGTCCAATGAATATAATGCTGCTTATGTTTATACCAAAGCGCTAGACAAACGCTTAAGAGAAAACGGTGAACGAATGTTTGACCTAGCTTATATAGCCTATGAAAACAAAGCTTTCAAGGAATCTGCAAAATGCTACCAATACCTTATTGACATAGGTGTTGAAAACCCATTTTATATTGATGCTAAAATTTCACAATTAATCGTTAGTGGTGAAGAACTCACCAATAGAGAATACAACCAAAATGAATTGCTATCTCTAAATAATGACTATCAATCTACCATAGATGAACTTGGAAAAAGTATAGATTTAGTTTACTTAATGAAAGACTATGCTAAATTAAAAGCCTATCATTTGTATGAAACCGAAACTGCTGCAGAAATCCTTGAAGAATGTATTGACCTATTGCCTGTAAGTGAACTGCAATCAGAATGTAAGCTAATGCTCGGAGATATTCACCTCATCAATAATAAAGAATGGGACGCTATCATTCAATATTCACAAGTAGAAAAAGCTTTTAAAGAAAATCCCATCGGTCACGAAGCAAAATTCAGACGAGCAAGAGTTGCATATTTCCAAGGTCAATTCGACTGGGCACAAGCGCAACTCGATGTCCTGAAAGGCTCTACCACCAAACTAATTGCTAATAACGCTATGCAGTTGTCACTTCTCATTACAGATAATTTGGGTTTAGACACCTCAGCACTAGCTATGCAAATGTATGCTCAAGCAGAATGGCTTATCTATCAGAATAAAAACGATGAAAGCTATCAATTATTAGACAGTATGCTTACTATTTTTCCAGGGCATACGTTAAGCGATGAAATTCTTTATAAACAAGCCGAAATAGAATTCAATAATAAAAATTATACGCAAGCTGCAAAACTCTATAAAAAAGTAGCTACTGAATTTTCATTTGACATACTTGCTGACGATGCCTTATTCCAATGGGCAGAGATTCTTGAAGAAAAACTCAACGACAGTAGCAAAGCACAAGAACTTTATGAAAAGATTGTTATGGACTATTCCGACAGTATATACACTGTAGAGTCAAGAAAAAGATTTAGAAAGTTAAGAGGTGACCAAAAGGAAGAATTATGATTGTATATAATGTTACTATAAGTTTAGTAGACCAAAGTATTCATCAAGATTGGTTAAAATGGATGAAAGAAATACATATTCCTGAAGTGATGGACACAGGCTATTTTTTAGATAATAAAATATGTCGTTTGTTGGTTGAAGACGAAATTACTTATGCCATTCAGTATACCTGCAAGGATATGGATACGCTAAATGAGTATCAAGAAAAATTTGCTGCACAATTACAAGAAGAACACAACAAGAGGTATAGAGGTAAATTTGGCGCATTCAGAACACTATTAAAAATCATTCATTAACATTAATTAATGTCAAAGGTAAGAGCAAAAAAATACCTCGGCCAACACTTCCTAAAAGATTTAGGAATTGCACGTGATATTGCTCAGAGCCTAAGTTTAAAAAACTATTCTAAAGTGTTAGAAGTAGGCCCAGGTATGGGCGCGCTTACACAATTCCTTGTTACTTTAAATACAGAAATATTTGTGATAGAAATAGATAAAGAATCCGTTTCTTTCCTTAAGAAAAACTATCCTGAATTAGACAACCATATTGTAGAAGGTGATTTTCTTCAACTACAATTAAAAGAATTTTTCAAAGAACCCATAGCTATTATTGGTAATTTCCCTTATAATATATCCTCTCAAATTCTTTTCAAAGCAATAGACCACAAAGATTTAATTCCTGAAATTGTGGGTATGTTTCAAAAAGAAGTTGCTGAACGTATTGTATCACCTCCAGGCAGCAAAAAATATGGCATAATTAGTATATTGCTACAATGCTTTTATGATGTTGAATACTTATTTACGGTTGATGAAACTGTCTTTGACCCGCCTCCTAAAGTAAAATCGGCAGTTATACGATTGAGAAGAAATAATAGAGTTAAATTAGACTGTGATGAGAAAAAATTCCTCAAAGTGGTAAAAACATCTTTCAGTCAAAGGAGAAAGACTTTGAGAAATGCTCTAAAAAGTCTTAAATTAGTGGACGAAATTTCTGCTGATCCGTATCTTTCATTAAGAGCTGAGCAATTAAGCGTTGAAGATTTTATGAATTTAACAAACTGTTTTGAGTAATGAAGTTTGAATTGACCAAAAATTTTATTAGCGAACTGAATGAACACATAGAAAATAAAGATCAAAAGTCTATTATTACTATGATTATAGAATGTCATCCTGCTGATATTGCCGAAATTATTGATGAATTGGAATTTGAAAACGCTAGTTTTCTTTTCGATCTGCTTGAAGATAATATCGCTGCAGATGTTTTAGTTGAATTGGAAGAGGATATCAGAGAAGAACTTCTAAATATACATTCTTCAAAAGAAATCGCTAAAGAATTTGTTGATAATATGGATTCAGATGATGCAGCGGATATCATTTCTGAACTTCCAGAGAATAAAAAGCAAGAAGTATTATCACATCTTGAGGACCAAAATTTAGCTAATGATATTGTTGACTTACTTAATTACGACGAAGATACTGCAGGTGGTTTGATGGCAAAAGAATTTATCAAGGTAAATAGCAATTGGTCAGTAATGCGTTGTGTGAAAGAAATGCGTCGACAAGCTGAAAATGTGGATTTAGTCTACACGATTTACGTTGTTGATGACAAAAACATTCTTTTAGGCACCCTATCACTTAAACGATTATTATTGGCAAACTCTAAAGCTATAATCTCTAATTTAATGAGAGATGATATAATTAAGATTAACGCAACCATGAACCAAGAAGAGGTGGCTAATACAATGAATAAGTACGACTTGATTGTACTTCCTGTAGTTAACGACTTAAACCAATTAATCGGTCGAATTACTGCTGATGATGTAATGGAAATTATGAAAGAGGAAGCCGAAAAAGACTATCAAATGGCTTCAGGTATTTCTGAAGATGTAGAGTCTAGTGATGCGATTTGGGAAATTACTAGAGCTAGACTTCCTTGGCTACTAATTGGCATGATAGGTGGGCTTTTTGGGGCAAAAGTGATAGGTATTTTTGATATTGAGAAAAACTATCAAATGGCATTTTTCATTCCCCTAATTGCTGCTATGGGGGGTAATGTTGGTGTTCAGTCTGCTGCTATTGTGGTACAAAGTTTAGCTGGTGGAACAGACGCTTTAGGGAATGTTTCACAAAGACTTATTAAAGAACTCGGTGTTGCTCTAGTTAATGGAATAATATGTTCATGCATTATTTTATTAGCTACCTATTTGTTAGGTTACGGTCTTTTATTGAGTATAACAGTAAGCATAGCGTTATTGTCAGTTATCATTTTCGCTGCGTTGTTTGGAACATTTATCCCATTAACTTTGGATAAATATAAAATAGACCCCGCTTTAGCTACCGGACCATTTATTACAACAATTAACGATGTGCTTGGCCTATTCATTTATTTCCTCATAGGTCAGATGATACTATCGGCATGAAAAAAGTACTTTTTATAGATACTGTTCACCCATACCTCTGTAAAGAATTACAAAATGAAGGCTATACATGTTTTGAAGGATATGATTTGAATGAGAAGGATATTATTGAACAACATCATGATGCCTATGGTCTAGTTATTCGTTCGCGCATCAGAATTAATGCCAATTTTTTATCATACTTTAACAATCTTACTTTTATCGCTAGAGCTGGTTCAGGAATGGAAAATATAGACATTAACTATGCTAATTCTAAAAACATTTTGCCTATCAATGCTTCTGAAGGAAATAAACAAGCTGTAGCAGAACACGCCTTAAGTATGTTATTAAGCTTATTCAATAATCTTAACAAAGCAGACGGCGAAGTAAAAAAAGGTATTTGGCGAAGAGAAGAAAATAGAGGAATTGAGTTGAGTGGTAAAACAGTTGGTATTATTGGCTATGGGAATAATGGTTCAGCATTGGCTAAATTATTAAGTGGATTTGACACTAAAGTATTAGCTTATGATAAATACAAAAGAAAATACACTTCAAAATACGCTATTGAAAGTGATATGCAAACCATTTTTGAACAAACTGATATTCTGAGTTTACACATCCCACTTTCTGAAGAAACTCAACACTTGGTGAATGATAGATTTTTAAAGCAATTCCACAAGCCCATATACTTGATCAATACATCTAGAGGACCTTGTTTAGACACTAAATCCCTTGTAGCAAATCTAAAATCCGGCAAAGTCATAGGGGCTTGTCTAGATGTCTTAGAGCACGAAAAAACATCTTTTGAAAACTTATCCAAACAAACAACAGAATTGAAACAACTACTAGATTCTGATAAGATTATCCTATCCCCTCACATTGCTGGCTGGACAAAAGAAAGCGAACTCAAAATTGCTCAAGTACTATTGAGAAAAATTATAGCCCACAAGACGTAAAAAATAAACTAATTTGAGAATACAAACTGAATAGTTTGTCGGCTTTTTTGTTCTAAAAGTATATTTTTTTCATCCACCACTTTGTCTATGGCAGCTTGATCGTAGTGTCTAATGGTACACAGTGTTAATTGGTCGTTGTATTGAACTTTAAAATCTTCCTTTAAGTCAGAAATGAGGTCTAATATTTTTTGAGAATCGTTATCTACACAAACAGAAAAACTTACTGCTGAGTTTTGCATCATATTAATGCCTAATCCATATTTAGCTAAAAGAGAAAAAATATAACTCAAATGGTCTTCAACTATGAAAGATAAATCATTGGCAGAAATAGAAATCAATATTTGATTTTCCTTAATAATAAAAGAAGGCAAAAATGGTTCCATTTCGGCATCTTCAAAGATAACAGTCCCCTCCTCCTTAGGATTGAGAAAAGACTTAATCCTTAGAGATATATTTTTTTCTTTTAAGGGCTGTATGGTTTTGGGATGTATAACTTTTGCTCCAAAATAAGCTAACTCAATAGCCTCAGCAAAGGAGAGCTGATTTAATAATTTAGCATCGTCAAAATAACGTGGGTCAGCATTGAGCATACCGTCTACATCTTTCCATATAGTTACTTCTTCAGCGTCTAAAGCAAAACCTAAAATAGCAGCTGTAAAATCTGAACCTTCACGACCTAATGTAGTGGTGAAATTTTCTGTTGTACAACCGATAAAACCCTGAGTCAAAAACACTTCACTATTGGAAATATATTTAGCTATATTATATTTGGTTAATTGCCAATCTACACGAGCATTTCTGTAGGTATTATCTGTACGGATAATATCTCTAGCATCAATCCATGTATTTACAAAGCCCTCTTGATCTAAAAAGGCACTTACTATTTTAGTTGATAACAATTCGCCTACCGACACAATCTGGTCATACTCATAAGCATAAGTAGAAGTCGGTGTATCTTCTATAGCCCATTCAATCTCAACAAATAGATTGTTGACATCATCAAAAATAGAATGGGACTTATCAAATAATTCTTCTAAAATAGAATAGTGGTAGAGTTTGACTTCATCTAAATTCGGAGAATTATTAGAATAATAATCATTGACTACTTTTTCAAGCATATTGGTCGTCTTACCCATAGCTGAAATAACAATGACTAGAGGCTCAGTACATTCATTAACAAGAAGTTGACTAATGTTACGTACACCCTCAGCGTCCTTCACAGATGCTCCTCCGAACTTATATACTTTCATTTAATTCAAATCCATTTAATTGTTCATTGCTAAGCTTTCCATTGAGCCATTCTGTATGTATAGTTGCTTCATATTTTTTATAAAAACGTATGGCATCTTCATTCCAATCCAATACTTGCCAAACCATACCTTTAACCTTTAATTGTTGTGCAATACGAATTGTTTCCTCAAATAATTGCGCTCCAACTCCTCGTCCTCGATAGTCTTCCTTGACCACAAAGTCTTCTAAAAATAAAAATCGTCCCTTCCAAGTCGAATAGCGAATAAAATAAAAAGAAAGTCCAATAATTTCTCCATTATTTTCTGCTACTATAAACCAATAATAGGGATGCTGTCCAAAGCCATCTTCTTCAAGCTCTTCTAAAGTCACACTCACTTCATTAAGAGCCTTTTCGAATTCAGCAAGTTCCTTAATTAGTGCCATTACACTAGGCAAATCAGCTTTTTGACCTTTTCTAATTTTAACTTCCATAATAGAGTATTCAAAGTTAATTATTTTTGAACGTAAATATTTGTCTAAAAATTCGATATTTGTTGAATAATTAATCTCGCAATGGCGAAAATAACTACTCTAGCAGAATTTATTACAGAACAACAGGTTTTGAAACCTGAAGCTACCGGAAATTTATCTCGTTTGCTTTATGACATCTCTATAGCTGCAAAAATAATAAATAGAGAAATTAATAAAGCAGGATTAGTCGATATTGTTGGTGATGTTGGTGAAAATAATATTCAAGGTGAATCAGTCAAAAAACTCGACATTTATGCCAATGATACTTTTATTTCAGCACTAAGTTCAGGAGGGCAATGTGCCGCCGTTGTTTCTGAAGAAAATGAAGAAATTATTTTTCTTAATGGCTTAGAGTCAAAAGAAGGCAAATACTTGGTATGTATGGATCCTTTAGATGGCTCGTCAAATATAGACGTTAATATATCGGTTGGCACTATTTTCAATATTTTAAAAAGAAAAGAAACTAAAAATGAAGTTACGAAGGAAGACTTTTTTATTAGAGGAACAGAACAAGTTGCTGCAGGATATATAATATATGGCTCTTCTACTATGCTAGTATATACTACTGGAAATGGCGTTAATGGTTTTACACTTGATCCATCTATTGGTGAATTCTGTTTATCTCATCCTAAAATTAATACGCCTCTCAAAGGTGAAATATTTTCAGTAAATGAGGCTAATGAACATATAATGCCTAAAGGAGTAAGAGAATATACCAAATACTGCCATAAACTCAATAGTGGAAAGCGTACTCATACAGCACGATTTATGGGGTCTCTAGTTGCCGATTTTCATCGAAATATGTTAAAGGGAGGCATCTATATCTACCCAAGTACAGATGCAGCTCCGGAAGGTCGATTAAGACTTCTTTACGAATGCGCACCTTTAGCGTGGATTATTGAAGAAGCTGGAGGAAAAGCATCTGATGGCTTTAAGCGAATAATGGATATAAAAGCTAATGACCTTCATCAACGTGTACCATTTTTTATTGGCTCAACTGAAATGGTTGAAAAGGCTGAATCATTTATGCAAGAAAAATAATTGAATCCTTTACTTTTATCAAATTACTACAAAGATCACCCTTGCTTAAATGCAATGGCGAATTGTTTTAAAAAAAATAATTCCGCAAAATTTCATATAAAGAATTTAGTAGGTGCTCAAACAGCTCTTATTGCCGGACACAGTATTCAAAAAATTACCAGCCCTCAACTATTTATATTTAATGATAAAGAAGAAGCTGCTTACTTTATGAATGACCTCGAAACACTAGTAAAAAGAAAAGTATTATTTTACCCTAGCTCTTATAGAAGACCGTATCAGCTAGAAGAAACCGACAATGCTAATGTTCTATTACGAACAGAAGTTTTAAATAGCTTAAAACATCAAAATCTACCCATAATAGTAAGCTATGCAGAGGCAATTTTTGAAAAAGTAATCAGCCAAGAGCAACTTAATAACAACTCTTTTGAAATAAAGTTATCGGATAATATATCTATAGATTTCCTAAACGAATGTCTTCAAGAATATAACTTCGAACGTGTTGATTTTGTAATTGAACCTGGTCAATATTCGGTTCGTGGCGGCATTGTAGATGTATTTTCTTTTGCCAATGAATCACCTTTTAGAATCGAGTTTTTTGACGAGGAAATAGAAAGTATTAGAACATTTGACATCAATAGTCAAAGGTCAAAAGAAAAACAAAATCAAATTAGCATTGTTCCTCAATTTCCTATTTTAAGTGACAACGCCAAAGAAAGTATATTAGAGTTTTTACCTACAAATTCTAAAATATGGCTAATAGACTTTGAACACACCAAGAACAAATTAAATCAGCTCTTTGAAAAAGCAAAGCAATACTTTAATAATCTCAAAGATAGTCCTCTTAAACACGCCCAACCTCAACATATTTTCTTAAACGGAGACTTATTCATGGAACAGCTATCTAATTTTCCTGTTGTAGAGTTTGGTCAACATCACTATTTTAATACCGAAGACAGCTATGTGTTTAGATCTTCACCTCAACCAGTTTTTAACAAGCAATTTGATTTACTCATTGAGGATTTAGAAGATACCCACGACAAAGGCTATCAAAATTTCATTCTCTGTAACGGAAAAGAACAAATCAATCGTTTTGAAAGTATTATAAATGACTACGAAAAAGATATTCATTTCAAACCTATTCTGTTAAGTTTGAGTCAAGGATTTATAGATCATCAATTGAAATTATGTTGCTATACCGACCATCAAATTTTTGAGAGATATCATAAATTTCAACTTAAAAAAAGCTTTGCCGACAATCAAGCTATCAGTCTGCAACAACTCAATAGTTTGCAAACAGGAGATTATGTCACTCATATTGACCATGGCATTGGTCGCTTTGCTGGGCTGCACACTATAGACATAAATAATAAAAAGCAAGAAGCAATTAAACTATTGTATAAAGATAACGACAGTTTGTTTATTAGCATTCACTCCCTTCACAAAATTGCAAAATATAGTGGCAAAGACGGAGCAGAACCAAAAACTAACAAACTTGGTTCCGGTGCTTGGCAAAAGAAAAAAGCAAAAACAAAAAGCCGCGTTAAAACCATTGCTTACGACCTTATTCAATTGTACGCCAAGCGAAAAGAACAGAAAGGCTTTGAATTTTCACCAGACAGTTTTTTACAATATGAGCTTGAAGCTTCCTTTATGTTCGAAGACACTCCTGACCAGCATAAAGCAACCCTAGATGTAAAAAAAGATATGGAAAGTATAATGCCTATGGACAGATTGGTTTGTGGTGATGTCGGTTTTGGAAAAACAGAAGTTGCCATTAGGGCGGCATTCAAAGCTGTAGCAGATAATAAACAAGTGGTGATATTGGTGCCAACTACCATATTGGCTATGCAACATGCTAAGACCTTTAAAAAGAGATTGCAAGGATTACCTTGTAAAGTGGACTATATCAATCGATTTAGGACTACGAAAGAACAAAAAGAAACTTTAAAAGCAGTAGCTGAGGGTGAAATAGATATTTTGATAGGTACACATAGAATTGTAGGAAAGGATGTTAAGTTTAAAGATTTAGGATTATTAATCATTGATGAGGAACAAAAATTTGGAGTTGCTGTGAAGGATAAACTTAAAACCTTTAAGGCTAATGTAGATACTCTGACTTTGACGGCCACACCTATACCTAGAACCTTACAATTTTCTTTAATGGGCGCTAGGGATTTGTCCGTTATCAATACTCCGCCACCAAATAGATACCCTGTAGAAACAGAAGTATGCACTTTTGATGAAGAAATTATTCGTGATGCTATCCGTTATGAAATTTCTAGGGGAGGACAAGTTTATTTTGTTCACAATAGAATTGAAAATATAAAAGAAGTGGCAGGACTCATACAACGACTTTGTCCAGATGCGAAAATTGGCACAGGACATGGTCAAATGGAAGGTAAAAAACTTGAAGAACTTATGCTTTCTTTTATGGAGAATGAATTTGATGTGTTAGTTTCTACCACTATTATTGAAAGTGGTTTGGATATACCAAATGCCAATACTATCATAATCAATAATGCCAATAACTTTGGGCTCAGTGATTTACATCAAATGCGTGGACGCGTAGGACGTTCCAATAAAAAATCGTTCTGCTACCTTTTAGCCCCTCCAACCTATTCTCTTACATCAGACGCTAGAAAACGACTTAATGCCCTAGAACAATTTTCTGAACTTGGTAGTGGATTCAAAATATCTATGCGAGACCTTGACATTCGTGGTGCAGGAGATTTGTTAGGTGCAGAACAAAGCGGCTTTATTAGTGATATAGGCTTTGAAATGTATCAAAAGATATTGGACGAAGCTATCAACGAACTGAAAGAAGAAGAGTTTAAGGAATTGTATGCCGAATACGATAAGGAAAAGGAGTTTGTTGACGAATGTCAGTTAGATACTGATATGGAAATATTAATCCCCAACAATTACGTCAATAGCATCAGTGAACGTCTAAAATTATATAATGAACTGAGCAGTTTATCTGAAAAAGAGCAACTTATAGAATACGAGGCTAAACTTATTGACAGGTTTGGACCTTTACCAAAAGAAGTGCAAGAATTAATCTTATCACTTCGACTAAGATGGATAGGTAAAAACCTAGGCTTCAAACGCATATCCCTAAAAAACGAAAAACTAACAGGATATTTTCCCCCACAGGAAAACCCCTATTTTCAGTCTGCCACCTTTGGTAAGGTCTTAGAATATTTTAAAAAGAATCATAAAAATTGTGAGATGAAAGAACTGAAAGGTAAATTAATTTTTAGAATAAAAAATATCAATAGCATTCAAGAAGCCATAGAGAAGACCAATTCAATATTAATGGCATAATTGAATTTTAGTCAGTAAATTTGCACTTTCTTTACACTAACTAATCTATCAAAAATTAATGCAAAAAATTCTATTTTTTCTTCTTTTTTCATCTTTTGCATATTCACAATATTTACCCAAAGGCTTTGCTCCATATGAAAGAGAAAAAGGGTTTTTAAAATCATTAGGAATTACAGAAAATCCTTACCAAAAAAACAATTCTTCTGCAACTATTTACACCACTCCCCCGTCTGAAGAAGTGAGAACAATGGCTGAATGGGAAGAAATACAAGCACTAACAATTACGTGGAGTACTGGTTATAACATACAAGAAGAATCCATTCTTTCACAAATCGTAGCTAATGCTGTACAAGAATGTCAAGTCATCATTATATGTCAGGAAGAAAGTGAAGTCCAATCTTACCTTTTAAATCAAGGAATTAGCACAGATAATGTAAATTTTATAAAAACCGATTTCAACAATATTTGGATAAGAGATTATGGGCAAAATACCGTCTATAAAAATGAGGTTGGCGAACCCATTTTAGTGGATTGGATTTATAATAGAAATAGACCTTATGACGACTTAGTGCCAGAAAAAGTAGCTGAATATTTTAATATGAATATGCATAACACTACTCAAGCTCCTTGGGACTTGATGGCAACCGGCGGAAATTTTATGAGTGATGGTATGGGAACGGCATTTTCCTCTGAATTAATTGTCGAAGAAAATAGCGGCGGATATGCTTGGGAAGGATTTAATGGCGACGTTTACTATCCTAATCATACACTTGAAGAAATTAATAACACTTTAGAAGAATTTATGGGAATAGATAACTATATAATTATGGATAATTTGCCCTACGACGGCATACACCATATTGATATGCATATGAAACTCCTTAACGAAGAAACTTTATTAATTGCTGAATACCCTGAAGGGGTAGCTGATGGACCGCAAATTGAGGCTAATATCCAATACATTTTAGAAAATTATAACTCTGCTTTTGGTACGCCTTTTAAAATCATTAGGATACCTAGCCCCCCCAGCCCTACAGGAAATTATCCGGATAACAACGGCTATTATAGAACTTATACCAATTCGGTTTTTGTAAATAAAACAGTATTGGTACCCTTTTACAGAACAGAATACGACACCATAGCTCAACGTATTTACGAAGATGCTTTACCAGGATACAATATAATTGGCATCGATGTAGATAATCAAGGCCAAAATTTAATTTCTTATAGCGGTGCAATACATTGCATTACCCATTCTGTAGGTGTTAATGAACCCTTACTGATACAACATAAAGAGCTTGAAGACAGCTATCCAATAGAACAATATAATGTATCAGCAAGTATCCAACATCAAAGTGGTATAGCATCAGCAAATTTGTTTTGGACAACAAACCTGGAGGAAGGCTATCAGTCTTTAAGCATGACAAATACAGATGGAAATAATTGGTCAGCCTTGATTCAGGAAAACCTATCTGCACCAAATACAGTTTATTATTACATTGAAGCAACTGCAAATTCAGGCAAAACACTAAGTCGTCCATTAACGGCTCCGGAAGGCTATTTTAAATTTAATATACTTGAACAAAATAATACTTCATTAAATCAAAATAGTTTAAACGGAATTGAAATAAACATCTATCCTAACCCAGCTAGCAACAATATATGTATTCCTGTAAATTCCTTAGAATCTTGTGAAGGTCAAATAATCCTTACAGATATTTTAGGTAAAGTGATCACTACAGTTTATGATGGTAATCTAAAAAGTGGATTGAATCAATTTTTTATAAATGTTAAAAAATATGAACACGGCATTTATTTTTTGGTTTTAAATAGTGAACTAAGTCAAATTAGAAAGACATTAATAATTCAATGATTACCTTCTCATAGCTTCTACTGGGTCAAGTTTTGATGCTGATAATGCAGGAACAATTCCTGAAATTATACCAACAATGGTAGAAATACTTAAGCCAAGAAAAATATTTTTAAAAGACAAATTAATAGAAAAATCTAAAAATGCAGCAATAAAATTAGTTAAAATTAAAACTAAGATTATACCTAAAATACCACCAATCAAACATAAAAAAACAGATTCAATCAAGAACTGATATAAAATGAAATTATTCTTAGCTCCAAGAGATTTTTGAACACCTATTTGCCTAGTTCTTTCCTTTACAGAAACAAACATAATATTTGCAATACCAAAGCCACCAACAAGAATAGAAAAACCGCCAATAATCCAGCCAGCTATACCAATGATGGAAAACAAATCATCAAGTTGATTACTTATTAAACTTATTTCGTTCATAGCAAAATTGTTTGGAGTTTTTGGCCTAAGTTTTCTAATCGAACGCATAATACCTGTAAGCTCATACCTTAATTCATCATTTGAAATATCTGATTTAGCTTTTGCAATAATAGTTGGATTACTCCAGCGCTTATTCATTAATTTATATCCGAAGGTAACCGGTATAACAACAGCATTATCAAGAGAATTACCTGTAATATCCTCTCCCTCCTTTGAAAAAACACCAATAACTATAGCTTTTTCGCCCTTAATCTTAATCACTTTACCAATGTTATCTAATTTATTAAATAAGGATAGTGCTATTGATTGTCCTAATATGACATAATTTTTTGCACCTTCTACCTCTTGTTCTGTAAAATATCTGCCATTTTCTAAATCAAAACTTCGTATTAAATTCCAGTCATGTGAGACTGCCATAACAGCCACACCTTCAACGCTATTGTTGAGATATTTAACAGTTCTATTAGCACTATTCATAAATGCTATAGCTTGTGTTTTTATAGATTTTGAAGATATTTTTTTCATTTCATTAATACTTACTTCAGGTCTACTCATAAAATCCCACCATTTATATTCGCCGTCACCATTTGTCCCCCAAGGCCACTTTTGAATATAAATGACATCGCTGCCTAATTTATTTATACTATCCCGTACATTAGTTTCTAAAGAATCGATAATTGTAAATACTGAAATAACAGCTAAAATTCCAATAGTTACCCCTAGCAAAGACAAAAAGGTTCTCAATTTATTGCTTGTTATTGAGTGCCAAGCAAAACGAAAAATTTCTAAAAAAAAATGAAATGAAATCATAATGAAAATTGGTTTGATAAAGATAAGATTTTTTGAAGGAGTTGAAAGTTATTAACAAACAGGTAAAAGCTTTTAATAGTGGTTGATTGAAAGATGTTATTTAGGTAATATTGCAAGATAAGATTATAGATAGATGAATAAACACATTCGGCCCAAAAATGTATTAATATCTGTTTTTTACAAAGATGGATTAACCCCTATAGTTGAACAACTTAAACGATTAGGCGTAAAAATTTACTCTACAGGAGGCACTCAAATATTTATTGAAGAACTTGGAGTAAATGTCCAAAGAGTAGAAGATCTCACTTCCTACCCTTCAATATTAGGAGGTAGAGTAAAAACACTTCATCCTAAAGTTTTTGGCGGTATTTTAAGTCGCCGTGACTTAGAATCTGATAATAATCAATTAGTTAAATTTGACATTCCAGAGTTTGATATAGTTATTGTTGATCTTTACCCCTTTGAAGAAACTGTTAAATCGAATGCTAACGAACAATCTATTATAGAAAAAATTGATATTGGAGGAATCTCACTAATTCGAGCTGCAGCAAAAAACTTCAAAGATGTAATGGTCATTTCTTCTATGGCTGATTATAAAGAATTTTATGATATTCTAAAAGAAAAAGATGGCACTGAAATTGAAGATAGAAAGCGTTTTGCAATAAAAGCTTTTAATATTTCATCGCACTACGATTCTATAATATTTTCATATTTCGATGATGGTAACACTGCCTTCAAATTCAGTATGCCTAATGCCAATATCTTAAGATATGGAGAAAATCCTCATCAAAAAGGTATATTTTATGGTGACCTTGAAGGCTTTTTCGAACAACTTAATGGGAAGGCTCTTTCCTATAATAATTTACTTGACTTAGATGCCGCATTACATCTAATCTCTGAATTTGAAGACACTACATTTGCCATCCTAAAACATAACAATGCTTGTGGGATTGCTTCAAGGAATAACTTAAAAGATGCTTACAAGGCTGCTTTAGCTGGAGACCCTATTTCAGCGTTTGGCGGAATACTTGTTTGTAATGTAGAAATTGATGGGCAAACAGCCCAAGAAATCAATAATTTATTCTGCGAAATTATTATTGCTCCATCATATCAAAAAGAAGCTCTAGAAATCTTGAAATCCAAGAAAAATCGCATTATATTAGTGCAGAAGGAATCAAAGCTACCAAATAAACAGTTTCGAACTATTTTAAATGGTGTTATAGAACAAGATAAAGATTCAGCCATCGACCTAGCTGATGGTATGAAGACGGTGACAAAAGAAGAGCCATCAACACAACATTTGACAGACCTAGAGTTTGCTAGCAAAGTTTGTAAAAACACCAAGTCAAATGCTATAGTTCTTGTAAAAAATAAGCAACTATTGGCAAGTGGAGTAGGTCAGACCTCTAGAGTTGACGCCTTAAATCAAGCAATCGAAAAAGCTAAACATTTTGGCTTTGATTTAAAGGGCAGTGTGATGGCTTCAGACGCTTTCTTTCCTTTTGCAGATTGTGTAAAAATTGCACATCAATCAGGCATTAAAGCGGTTGTTCAACCAGGTGGATCTATAAAAGATAATTTATCGATTGACTACTGCAACGAAAACAAAATAGTCATGGTAATGACTGGAACAAGACATTTTAAACACTAAAAGAAAATAATATGGGTTTTTTCGATTTTATGACACAAGAGATTGCTATTGATTTAGGAACAGCAAATACTCTAATTATTCACAACGATAAAGTAGTTGTTGATGAACCCTCAATAGTAGCTAAAGATATTATATTAAATAAAGTTGTTGCAATTGGGAAAAAAGCTCAACAAATGCATGGCAAAACTCATAAAACTATTGAAACTATAAGGCCTCTAAAAGATGGTGTTATTGCCGATTTTTCAGCTGCAGAACAAATGATCAGAGGAATGATTAAAATGATTCCAAGAAGAAAAAGTATCTTCTCCCCTGCATTAAAAATGGTAATTTGTATTCCTTCAGGAATTACTGAGGTAGAAAAAAGAGCCGTTAAAGATTCAGCTGAACATGCCGGAGCCAAAGAAGTTTTTTTGATTCATGAGCCAATGGCAGCTGCAATTGGTATAGGTGTTGATGTACTTGAACCTAAGGGAAATATGATAATTGATATAGGAGGTGGCACCTCTGAAATTGCAGTTATTTCATTAGGTGGTATAGTTACTGATAAATCAATTCGAGTAGCAGGTGATAATTTCACCACTGATATTCGAATATATATGCGAAACCATCATAACATAGATATAGGTGAAAGAATGGCAGAGAAGATTAAAATTAATGTTGGCGCTGCTCTACAAGAATTAGAAGAACCTCCAGCAAACTTTGCTGTTCACGGAAGAGATTTAATGAGCGGTATTCCAAAAGAAATTATTGTAACCTATAAAGAAATAGCTAGAGCATTGGACCAAACAATATCTCAAATTGAACAAGCTGTATTAGCTGCTCTAGGGCAAACACCACCAGAACTTTCTGCTGATATTTATAATACTGGAATTTATCTTACTGGTGGCGGATCTATGCTAAGAGGTCTAGATAAGCGCATTTCACTAAAAACAAAATTACCAGTTTATGTTGCCGAGGATCCACTAAGAGCTGTAGCAAGAGGCACAGGAATTGCCTTAAAGAATACTGAAAATTTCCCGTTTTTAATTCGATAAAAATATTGGATAAAAAATGCGAAATCTATTAGAATTAATTAATAAACACAACCATTTAATTTTATTCATTCTTTTAGAAATTTTTGCTCTATTTCTGATATTTCAAAATAGTCAATTTCATAAAGCTGCATTTTTAAATTCAACAAATACTATTTCTGCAAATAGTTTTACTCTTGTAAGTAATATCAGCGAGTACTTTTCAATAAGGAAATCAAACGAATTACTTCTAATAGAGAACGCTAAACTAAAAAGTCTTATTAGTCATCAAAATAAAAATAATTTAAAGAGTTTAGATCCTTTTCAACATATTTCAGCAACTATTATAAACAACTCTGTGGCTAAATCAAATAATTACTTAACATTAGATAAAGGAAGATTAGATGGGATAAAAAAGGGAATGGGTGTCGTATCAAGGCGTGGAGTTATTGGAATTATCAAAGAAACATCTAAACACTTTAGCACTGTACTATCAATTTTACATAGCCAAAGCAAGATAAGCGTATCAATTAAAAAAAATAACCACTTTGGTTCATTACAGTGGGATGGCAAAAGCTATAAAAATGCTCGAATATACGATATACCATCTCATGTAAATTTGAAGATAGGAGATACAATAACAACTAGTGGTTTTTCATATATTTTTCCATCAAACATTGACGTTGGTATAATTTGTAAGATTGACACAGAGAATGACGATAAATTTCATAAAATTAAAATAACATTTCTTGAAGATTTAAAACAATTAAAATATGTCAATGTATGTGAATCATTAAATAAAAATGAAAAAATTAATTTAGAAAAAAATACATATGAATAATTTAATTATTAAACATACAATACGTTTTTTGCTATTTATTTTATTACAAATATTCATCTTCAACAATATTTTATTTATAGGATATATTAACCCTTACGTATACCTCCTATTTATAGTTTTATTACCATTTAATAGATCAAATAAAAATTCAATTTTAATTATTGCGATGTGTACAGGCCTGATTATTGATACATTTCAAAATTCTATGGGTATGCATGCATTTGCATGCGTGCTAATTGCATATATACGGACTCCAATCTTACAAAGATTAGTGCCTCAACTAAAAAATAAAACACAAACAATGATTGAATTTTCAATTAGAGAATTTGGAATTCAGATTTGCATAATTTATACTACTTTATTAGTATTTGCTCATCATTTTATATTATTTTCTATTGAAGCTTTCAGATTTGATATTTTTAACATTCTAGTGCGCACCGTTACAAGTGCTATAATTACATCTATCTTATTAATTATTTTTCAATTTTTAAACTCTAGAAATACATTGAAGTGAAAAAGCACGAAAATCGAACATATATAATTGGAGGATTTTTCGTACTAGTTATTCTAATTTTTATTATTCGTTTGTTTTCAATTCAAGTTATAGATGACAGCTTTAAAACCTCATCAGAAAACAATGTTATTAGAAAACAAACAGATTATCCTAGAAGAGGACTTATATATGATAGAAATAATGAACTTGTAGTTTATAATGAAGCTGCATATGATCTAATGATTACGCCAAAACAGGCAACCTATATTGACACATCACTAATTTGTACTTTACTTGAAATAGATACCATTAGCCTAATAAATAAAATTGAAAAAGCTGAAAATTATTCTATGTATAAAGCGAGTGTATTTATGAAACAAATATCTGTTGAAACCTACTCTAAACTTCAGGAAAACTTATTTTTAATGCCAGGATTTTTTGTCCAAACACGTACATTAAGAAAATATCCTTACTCAACAGCAAGTCATTTGCTAGGATATGTAGGCGAAGTTAACGAAAGAGTTCTTAAAAACAACTCTTACTATAAAGAAGGAGACTATATAGGTGTTAGTGGAATAGAAAAAGCTTATGAGGATCAACTTAGAGGTCAAAAAGGAGTTAAGCTTTTATTAAAAGATGTACACAATAATATTCAAGGCAGTTTTAATGACGGGAAGTTTGATATTAAATCACAGGCAGGAAAAAATCTTCAATCATCTATTGACATATTATTACAAAATTATGGCGAAAAATTGATGAAAAATAAAAAAGGAAGTATTGTTGCATTAGAACCATCTTCAGGTGAAATTCTATGTCTTATATCATCTCCTAATTATGATCCTAATGACTTAGTTGGAAGAAAAAGATCTGATAATTATTTAATACTAAATAATGACACTATTAACAAGCCTTTATTCAACAGAGCATCCCTAGCTCAATATCCACCTGGCTCAACATTTAAATTAATAAATGCATTAATAGGACTTCAAGAAAAAGTTATTTCTTCAAGCACTAAATATAAATGTAACGAAGGATATATATATGGTGAAGAGAAACGTAAAATGAAATGTCATGCCCATCGTTCTCCTCTGAATTTGATTGAATCAATCTCAAATTCGTGCAATGCTTATTTCTGCAATGTATATAGAGAAATAATTGAAAAATACCCAAACACTTATGAGGGGTATAACGTATGGCGTGAGTATGTGACTAGCTTTGGATTAGGAAATTGGCTAAATAATGATTTACCAACTGGACAAAAAGGGTTTGTGCCTTCATATAATTTTTATGATAAAATATATGGTAAAAATCGCTGGAAGTATTCAACAAATTTATCACTTTCTGTTGGACAAGATGCATTGCTAACAACGCCAATACAATTGGCAAATATGGCTGCCTGCATAGCCAATAGAGGCTATTATTATACTCCTCATATCGTAAAAAATATTAATAATGGTAAAATAGATGATAGATTTACTAAGCGAAATTACGCTATGATTGATTCAGCCCTCTTCGAAATTGTCATAAAAGGAATGCAAAAAGTTGTTGAAGATGAAGAGTTAGGGACATCTAATTTAGCTAAAATGGAAGATATTAATGTATGTGGGAAAACAGGTACAGCACAAAATCCTCATGGTGAAGATCATTCTATATTTATTGGATTTGCTCCTATGAATAATCCAAAAATTGCTTTGGCTGTATATGTTGAAAATGGTGGCTGGGGTTCTACTTGGGCAGTACCCATAGCTAGTCTAATGATTGAAAAATACTTGAAAGGGACAATTAAAAGAAATAAATTAGAAAAAGAAATTATTGAAGGAGTAATAGATTATTGATGCGTATTAAAAGACACATATTTGATAAAATTGATTGGTGGACAATACTATTATATCTAATATTTATCGTTGTAGGATGGCTAAATGTATATGCAGCTCTTTATAATGAAAATTATAATTTAATCGATTTCAGCCATAAATATGGACGACAATTAATTTGGATATCTATAGGAATAATAATCGCAATTTTTCTACTATTTTTTAATTGGAAGTTTTTTGAAGGTTTTGCTTACTTAATATATGTTCTGTCATTATTAAGCTTAATTGGTGTTTTATTTTGGGGTATTGAAGTTAATGGAGCCAAATCATGGTTCGACTTTGGATTTGTAAGAATACAACCTGCTGAATTTGCAAAAATTGGATGTTGTTTAGTAATAGCAAAGTTTTTAAGCGGATTAAATATGAGTTTAAAAAAATTAAAAAATAAATTCATAGCAGCATTATTAATATTATCACCTATAATATTAATAATATTACAAAATGATACAGGATCAGCGCTGGTTTACTCTACTTTTATTATTGTTCTTTATCGATTTGGCTTACCATCTAATCTACTTATAATTTCAATAGTTACAACTATTTTATTTGTGACATCAATAATTGTTGCAAAAATTATACTTGTTGTAATTTTATCAATTATCGCTATTTTTTTCTTTATAATCTCAAGTAGAAAATTACGTGAGTTATTAATAATATCAACATTATTAGCTGTGTGCATTGGATTTATTTATAGTGTAGACTACGTCTTTGAAAGCGTATTAGAGCCTCATCATGCAAGCAGGATTAAAGTATTGCTAGGACAAGAAAGTGATCCTCATGGATCAGGTTATAATGTCAATCAATCTATGATTGCAATAGGTTCAGGTGGTTTTTTAGGAAAAGGATTTTTGAAAGGTACTCAAACAAAATTTAATTTTGTTCCGGAACAAAGCACAGACTTTATATTCTGTACAATAGGAGAAGAATGGGGATTTATTGGTAGTACGTTTTTACTTATATTATATCTCATATTTTTATTACGTTTACTTTATTTAGCTGAACGACAACGATCAGTCTTTAGTAAGGTTTTTGGATATGGAGTAGTAAGTATATTTTTCTTTCATATTGCTATTAATATAGCAATGACAATTGGTTTAGCCCCAGTAATAGGAATACCATTACCATTTATTAGCTATGGTGGATCATCGCTCTGGAGCTTTACTATTTTATTATTTATTTTTCTAAATCTAGATTCATATAGGCTTCAAGTATTGAGATAATAATCAGAAAAGTTAGAGCAGATCCTTTTGCCACCCTAATCTTGCATTATCATTTTCTAGAATAATTATTTAGATTTATTAAGTCTATATAAAAATATTAATAGAATTTTGCTCTTTTATCCTTAATATCAAATAATTCAACAAGTGACTGATAGGCTTGAAAAGATGATCTGTTTTTTAAGTTTGTGATAATAGAATTTTTGGTGTTTGATATATCAGAATTTTCTGGAGCTGAGATTATTTTATCGACTTTAATAGCAAATACAGCATTTTTACCAGCAAAAACTTTTGAAGTTTGACCTTCTGCAAAAGCAAATGAAGCACCAACAAATTCAGGTTGATCTCCTAATTTTGGAACTTGTGAACTAGAAAAATTAATTCCTTCAACCTCAGTAATTAAAGAACCGAAATCTGAGGAAATCTCTTCTAAAGAATTATAAGATAATAATTCATTCATCAACTTTTCTGACTTCTTTTGATTTAGAACTAACCTTTCTACTTCATTCCTAATATCTTCTAATTCTTTGAGACCATCTTTTTTAATAGAAGTAAGTGAAGCTACTACGATTTTATTGCCAAATTCAAAAACATCCGATACATCTCCAACTTTAGATTTGTAAGCCCATCTTACGAGCTCTCTTGGGTTATCTAAGCCAGGAATACTTATTGTACTTTCCTCTAATTCGTCTGCAACTCTCCTAGTAAGATTTTCTGATGAAACAGACAAATTAAATTGATCGTAATTTGAATTTTCCGCCGCAAACTTACCTGCCGAAGCAAATACATTTTGATAAGTTGTATTGCTATATGTAATCTGTCTATCTAAATAGGCAACTTCATACTTTTCAGTCGATTTAGATTTTTCAACTATTTCAATCAAATGTATGCCAAATTGAGTTTTGACAGTAATCAAATCTCCTTTTTTAGAACTAAAACAGGCATCATTAAATTCCTCTACCATCATTCCCTCAGAAAACCATCCTAAATCACCACCATTAATAGCGGACCCATTATCCTCAGAAAATTGCTGCGCCAATGTAGCAAAAGATTGACCATTAAGAATGATATTTTTCAGACTATCAATTTTCAACTCAGCATTCTTGGATGAAATTAAAATATGTCTAGCCTTTACTGAGTCAGGTCTTGATGAAACATTCACTAACTTAGCTAATCTAAGAGTATTAAAATTAAGATTGAAAGGACCTATGATCGTTCCAATAGGAGAAGATGACAAAGGCTTAACATTTTCAGATAAATCGTTTTTTGACACATATAAAACACGATTAAAAACATCAGAATTTTTTCTAATAAACATTTCGTTTTCTTCGGTGGAAGCAAAATCAGTTTTAATATTTTCTATCCAATCCTGTGCATCTATTCTATCGGCTTCCGATGGCATCACATTAAAAACAACATATTCTATTGATCTTGAAACTGATTGCTGATAATTTGAGCTATTTTCATTTATATATGATTTTAAATCAGAATCTTTAACAGAAACTAAACTATCAGGAATGTTCTGGAATGGAATTTGAACATATGATACATTACGAATCTCGCCTTGATAATTTTTATTTTTTTTTGCTTCCCAATCTGAAATTGACAATCCTTTAGCGATTAAAGCATTATACTTATTAGTTTGCCTTTCTTTTCGTATTGCTTCTTCAAAGTTCAGCCACTGTTGCATAGCTTGTCCTGATTCATCATTATAGATATCCTCTTTTAAAAATTGCAAAAGCCTAGCTCTATCAAATTTTCCAGTTTCAGGATTTGTGAAAGATTGTTTAACAGTAGGATAAGGATTAGCGCCCTGTACCATATCAAAAAGCTCATAAGAACTCACTTCAAGACCTAAAGAATTAAATTGATTATTTAATATTGTTTCTCTTACTATTTGATTCCAAACTGTATTCCTAACTTGGTTTACATTAGGATTTGAATTAGAAGCTCTTTGGCTTTCTAAGGTTTTCTGTATTCTTTGCTCAAATAATTGATAATCAATTTCTTCATCACCAATTTGACCAACAACTAAATCTGTAGAAACAGAACCATTACTAGATGACATTAAATCGGTTAGGATAAAAGCTAACATAGCAAATCCAATAACCACCATTAATAGTCCTGAACGATTTCTAATATTTTCTAAACTTACCATACTTTATACTTTTCAAGATGGCGAATATACAAATGTTAAATGATATATAAAAAGTGTAATCAATCTGTTTTGATTAGGCTAACAGATAAAATTTTCGTTTCTGATACTTCATCAACAACAATCACAAAATTTCCAATTTTGATTTCTGTATTTTTCATTGGAATATCTTCTAATTTACTGATTAGTAATCCGCCTAGCGTTTCATATTCTTCAGATTTTGGGAGATTAAATTTATATTTATTATTTAAATAATCTATTTCTAAACGAGCGGAAAAACGAAAACAAGTATCGTTAAGCTTTATTTCTAAATCTTTTTCATTATCATGCTCATCTTCAATTTCACCAAATATTTCTTCGACAACGTCTTCCAAAGTTATTATACCTGAAGTACCACCAAATTCATCAACTACAACTGCGATTCCTTTACGTTCTTTAATAAAAAGTGTAAGCATATCATTGGCCATCATACTTTCAGGTACATATGAAATTGGTATTAGAATTGATATTATATTTTTTGGAGATTTAAATATTTCATTAGAATGAGTATAGCCAATAATATTATCAATATTTTCTTTGTAAATTAAAACTTTAGAAAGTTTAGTTTCAATAAAAATATTCACTAAATCATCAATAGGTTTAGATACTTCAACAGCAATAATATCAGTACGTGGCAACATACTTTCTCTTATTTTAATATTTGAAAAATCAAGAGCATTTTGCAATATTTGAACTTCAACATCTATATTTTTTTTAGCATTTTTATTTAAATTTAGCTTTAGATATTCTTCGAGGTCTATTTTGCCAAATACAAGTGAGTCTTCAATTATACTTAATCCAATCATTTTTAGACCACTCTTTGAAAGAAAAAGTACTACTGTTACAATAGGTAACAGCAAAAAATGAAAAAAAATAAGTGGTATGACTGAAATTCTCAATAATCTATTTGGATTTAATCTGAAAAAAACTTTAGGAAAAAATTCAGCAGAAACTAATATAACTAATGTAGAAATTAGAGTTTGAAATAATAAAATTAGCAATGAAGATTGTATGTAAATCTCAATTTTAGGCTCTAATAACTTAGCCATAGATATTCCATATATTACTAGAGAAATGTTATTTCCGACTAACATTGTTGAAATAAAATTAGATGGGGAGCACAAGATTCTTTGGAAAGCAAAAGCAGAAAAAGAATTTAATTTGTTCTTGTCGAGCTCTATTTTTAATTTATTTGAAGATATATAAGCAATCTCCATTCCTGAAAAAAAAGCAGAAAATAATATTGATACAAAAATTATTATCAAACTATTCATCTGATTGATTTATTTTTATAGTGCCTTTTATATTTCTAATTGAATATTTGGAGAAATTTTGATTAGATTCTAATCCAATTCCGTAAATAACTTCATTTTTAGTGGTAATCTTGACGAATTCATTTGTGAATATTTCTTCAGTATCATGATTCCAATTTAACTTTTCAGTTTCTAAAACATCGCCTTTTATATTTCTTACAATAACATTATTTTCAGCTAACATCAAATCGTTTTTATCATCAATAATAGCATAACCAGCGTTTAACTCGGACTCTTTTTTTCCATAAATATCAAAAAACTGAACTTTTATACCATCATTAAATTCTAAATAAGTTTTTTTATCATCATAGCGATTCACCAAGTTAGCATTTAATAATGCTCTTACTCTAGCTGAATCGCTGTAAATAATCTCACAATCATATATTGTTTCTAATGGATAAGTTGCTTGATTTTGAATAGAAATTTCGTTGATTTTCTTTAAGTCATTTGAACATGATGCTATCATAATTAATAAAATTATAATTAGCAGACATCTAAATTGATTATGAAATTTGAGTAAAATAAGGAATTATTTAATTCTAACTTTTGTTGATTCGTTTATCCAGCAACCAATTATGTAGGAATCGCCTTCATTATAATTATTAAAAAAAGCATCTTCTTTTGTAGGTAAATATTTTGAATATGTGGCAATTTTCTTATCAGCTAAATCGGTAACATTGACATCAATATTTTTTGCAGAAATAAATTTATCAATAGCAGCAGAATACAACATAGCAGACTCAAAAGAATTGCCACCACATTCGTTAGCTGAGGCGGCATAAATATCACCTATTAATAACATAGCTTTCCCAGATTTTGGGCTAATTTTAAGTGCTTTAAGTGCATAGCTTCTTGCAGTTGAATTATTTCCTGACTTAAAATAAGCTGCTGACAATCCATAAAAGCTATTTGATTTATTTTCATCAGATTCAGAAAATTCTAGTGATTGTTTAAAAAAAGCAATTGCATCTAATGATTTATTTTTTTTGATTGATAAATTACCCATATTATATGCAGATATAAATGTAGGTTCAATTTCGTGTAATTTTTTTGATGCTTCGAAATATACATCTGCATCAGTACATTTTTTTTTGTCTAACACCTTTACAATACGTTTTAATAAATTAATGTCATCAGGAAATTCTGAATATTTAATTTCAAACATCTTTATTAGATCATCACAAGTAGCGAAAGGCACAAATAATTTTTCTACATTTTCAGCAGCTTTAACATAAAACTTTTTACTTTTTGAATCAATAGCAATATTAATATCAAGATAATCTACAACTACAGCATACACCTCTAACACTTGAGACTTTTCAAAACTATTGGATTTAAATTTTTCAGTTGCAGCTTTAAAATATGAAAAAAGAGCAGTTGCTTTAGATTTAGCTTGTTCACCTTCGACAGATTGCTTTAAATACATAAAAGCGCTATCTAAATTAGAAAAAGAATATTTCATCATATCTGAGCCTTTAAGTCCTAAAACATAATTTTCTTTTCCAAAAAAATTTATTCTATTGTCATATAATGTTTCTAAAGAATCTAGATATAATTTTTGCAATTCAATTGCACCCTTGCTTTTATTAATTAAATACCTGTATAATTTTGCTCCATCAATATATATGTTTTTTGTTGCATTTGGACACAAATCATAAGCCTTTCTCCAATGATTCAATGCATCTTCATAATTTTTCTGCTTAACATACTCACGATATAGAGAAATGTTTGTTACACATTGTATACTATCACTTCCGTACTTGCCATCTTTAAGAGTGTAGGCGCTTATAATAAAAGGAAGAAAAATTGTGCAAATTAAAAATATACTTCTCATGATTAATCATATTTTCTTTTAACAAACCATATGTCACTAAAAATAAACCCTATCTTAAATCTAGCAAATGATTCTTTAATTAAGTCATAGTTGGTTGTCCCCATTTGCCCTAATTCCATGGACAAATTTAATAAAGATCCACTTCTTTTTAATGGCAAGCCAAAACCAAAACTTACAACCTTTTCGTCTAATTGTTGATTTCTCAAATTTAAATAAGTTTTAGAACTATAAATTCCTAAACGATAACGAACCATCTTATAGTATTTATTAATAGATTTTTTATCTGGCACATATTCAAAGCCTAAAGACCATCGATTACTATTTTCTAAATTGTCGTTTACTCCAAATAATTTATACTCTTTCCAGTTATTATTTCTGTAATCAACCATTATTTTCCAATTGTAATTACTTAAATTTAAACCATAGCCAATTGAAGATGGTAATTCTAATGTTCCTCCTAATTGCTTGTCATTGCTTATAGTATCTTCAATCAAGTCAAACTCACCCCCACTTCTAAAAGTTTCAATTAATGATGTTTTCTCAGCAGAAATTTCATTACCATTATCGAAAGTAAGTCCTAAAACTGAATTCCACTTTCCAAGTTTGAATTTACAAATCATTCCAAAATCGAAAGAGAATCCATTTAAATTAATGTCTTCATTAATCTTTGTATTAAAAATGTTTTCATCATTAAAATAAATTTTTCTCAGCGAATTTAAATTTCCAAAAACATAATTTACATTGGCCCCAAGCGATAAGTTTTTATTAAAGCTAATAGAATTACCAAAATATATTCGTGTTAATCCTCCATTGCCTTCAAACAAAAGATCTGCGTATGGATCTGCATTAATATCTGAAAATGAATAAGACATTTCAGAAAAGGGTAATAAGCCAAAGCTTGTTCCTAAAAATTTAGTTATTGGAAAAGAAAACATTAAGTAATTAAAGTTTGTAGAATTAACAATTTGATTCTGTGAACTAGTTTCCAAAAGCTTAGTAGTGTGAATTCCACCAGTTTGCATGGTAAAACGTTGAGCGAAAACTGAAGAATATGAAGCGGGATTACTTACATTAATATATAATGGATCATATGATGCAATACCTACTCCACCCATCGCAGACTGAGCTGCGCTTGAAAATGTTTGTACATCTCCAAGACCAAAACGAGAATATGGTGAGTTTGACTCATTTTGTGCAGTTATTGATAAACTTAAAAACAAAAAAGCTAAAAGTCTAAAAATATGATTCATTATAATCTAAAATTTTATTTAACCCTTCCATTAATAGATTCGGGTTTGCAAATATGGTATTTTTTAATGCCTTATCAAAGAATTTAGAATCACCTCCAGTAAGAATTACTTTTGTTCCCGGGTATTCATCAATATAACGCCCAATTATTCCATCTATTTCATTAGTTATGCCATTTACAACACCTGAATGAATAGATGAAAAGGTATCCTTGCCTACAAGATCAGCTTTTTTAACTAATTTAATTAATGGCAATTGATTTGTATATTTATTTAAAGCATTATATCTCATGTGAACACCAGGTGATATACCTCCACCGATATATTCTTTTTTGGCGTTTATAAAATCATATGTAATGCAAGTGCCAACATCAATCACCAATATATTTGAATTTGGCATGTTATTAACAGCACCAACAGCTAAGGCAATTCTATCGTTACCCAAGGTAGTTGGTGATTTATATAAAACTTTAATAGGAAGAGGAGTAGATTTATTTAATAAAATAAAGTTCTTGTTTAAAAATAAAGTTTCAAAATTAGACTTATGTTTTACTGTTGAAAGTATTAATCTTTCACATTTAGGCAATATTTTTTTTATAAAATTTAAATCAATGTTATTATATTTTGAAACTAATATATCATTGTCAAATAAAGCTAACTTTATAGATGTATTTCCTTCGTCTATTGTTATTTTTCGCATAATAAAACGTTTCAAATTTAATCAAATCAAAAGCATGATAAAATTATTTATGCAATAGATTTTTTTTTACATTTGCACACCTACATTGGTGCTATAGCTCAGTTGGTAGAGCAAAGGACTGAAAATCCTTGTGTCCCCGGTTCGATTCCTGGTAGCACCACCGAAGCGGAATACATCTCATTTTGAGAAAGTCTTCCGCTTTTTTTATTTTAAAAATATGACTTAATCTTTTTAGACTAATGAATAAAGAATTATTTTTTTAAATTAAAAAAGTAATTTTAATCAAAATTATACGTTTATAAAGTTAGATTTGCAAAATGATTATATCGCTTATTATTATTATCATATGTTCTTATTTAATTTGGAAATCAAGCGCATCATTTGATATTGCCTCATCATATTTAACACGTAATTTAAATGAAGGGATCAAAGGGCCAACTATTAATGCAATAGCAAGCTCACTTCCAGAACTGCTTATTTCCTTTATTTTTCTTTTTTATATTGGTGATCTTGAAGGGTTTTCTGCTGGATATGCTACAATAATAGGCAGTTCCATATTTAATATCGCTATAATTCCTACCATTTCTTTTTTTATAATATTTTACAAAAAAGGGAAACCACTATTCCCAACTGATAAGGATATTATTGCACAAGACGGTTTTTTTCTAATCATAACTGAAATTATTCTTTTAATTGGACTATTTTTAGGAGGAATATCTATTTACCTTGCTTCAACCTTAATTATTCTCTATTGTATATACATTTTAATAGTTTTTAAAAAAAGAAATAAAAAAAGCTTATCAAAATCATCAAAAAACAGCCATAGAATTAAATTTGATGATCATTCAATAATAAAAAAGATACTAAATGTAAATGTTGCCAGTTTAATTTTAAATAAATCTAAACTAAATACTTGGAAAGCTGTATTAATATTAATTATATCACTTAGCATTATTTCAATAGCATGTAAAGAACTCGTTGTAAGCAGTGAAAATCTTTCAAAACAATTAAATATAAATTTATTTTTCATCACATTTTTAATTGCTGCAGTTGCCTCTAGTATACCTGATACAATTTTATCAATCAAAGATGCTAAAAATGAAAAATATAAAGATGCTTTTTCAAATGCATACGGAAGTAATATATTTGACATATGTATAGGAATTGGACTACCCGTTCTCATTTATTTAATTATAAATGATCAAACACTCTTAACAACAAACAACACTAACAATGAAATTTTATATGGGGCGAGCGTAACAGCAGAAGCTATTTCGACACATTCAAATCCATTTTTTACATTTTTTGCATCGTTTGATATAGTATTATTCTCAGCTCTGTTATTAGTAATTTTTTCTATACCTATTTCATTAATTTATTGGTTTAAAGATTTAAATTATAAAAGATCTTTAATAATTATTAGCTTATATTTTTGTTTTATAGGTATTGTTTATTACCTAAGTTTATAAAAATCTTCATACTCTAAAGTTGATTTTTAGAGATTTTTTACTCAAAAATTATTCGCAATTTTCAATTTTGACGAAATAACTTTATTTGAATAAATTAAAGTAAAAAGTTATTTTTTTAATTACTTTTACGTCTAATTATTTGTTGTTTTAACATTTAATTTAATATTATCATTTTTTTTTTAAAAGCTTAGTATGTCTAAAATTAATGTTTCTGTTGACTGTGTTATTTTCGGATTTGATGATACTGAAAAAAAACTAAAAGTTTTAACTATTGAAAAAAAAGTCGATCCATTCTCAAATAAAAAACACAAAAAAACACAATTTGCCATTCCAGGCGATCTTATTGAACTTAACGAAGATATTGATGATGCCGCAAATAGAATTCTTTTTAGCTTAACAAAGCTAAAAAATTTATACCTTAAACAATTTAAGACTTTTGGTCATCCCTTGAGAGTACAACAAAAAAAAGATAAAGAGTGGTTAGAAAATTTTAGAGATAACCCAAATGAAAGAGTTATAACTATTGGTTATGTCTCTATTGTTAGAATGGAAGACTATGATCCTGAAGCGTCATATTTTGCTCATAATGTTTGTTGGACTAATATTGAAAATATTCCAGAAATGGCTTTTGATCATAATATAATTATTAATGATGCTATTGAATTTTTAAGAACAAAAATTAATTATGAGGTAACTTCAGAATTACTGCCTAGAAAATTCACCTTATCACAACTTCAAGAACTTCATGAAATAATATTAGATGTAAAACTTGATAAAAGGAATTTTAGAAAACAAATAATCAGCAAAGGAATACTTAAAAAAACAAACGAAAAACAAAAAGGTGTTTCACACAAGCCTGCAGAACTTTATAAGTTTAATCAACAGTAAGTAAATCATATTAATCAACAGACATGTTCTTCGGCCTTACTTAAGGCTAATGATGCAGGTCCTAAAACATTCATCTTATTGTCAAGTAATTCGGAGATGCCGTAGTATACCTTACCTTTAAAATCATCAAGTAATTGCTCTTCACAAAATTCTGAAATTACCGGCAAATAACTTTGTAGAGACTTTGCTATATTCCCACAAAAAATAATTGCTTCTGGATTTAAAACATGTATGAAGTCTGCCATTTTTTTACCAAGCTTTTCAAATGTGAAATTTAATATCTCTTGACATCTTTTATCTCCATTTCTTGCCATATCAAAAATGGCTTTGACAGATGGAATTTGAGTAGGCTCACTACTTCTAATTTCTTTCATATTTACAGCATAGGATTTTTTTATTCCATTTGCAGAAACAACAGTTTCTAAACAACCTATACCACCACAATTACATTGTCTATCTAAACCTTCTATTTTAGTATGGCCAAATTCACCAGCATATCCAAAAGCACCTTCAAAAAGCTTGTTATTTATTATTATACCACCACCTAAACCCGTTCCTAAAGTAATTAGAAAAAAGTCTTTGAGCCTTTTACCTGTACCATATCTATTTTCAGCCATAGCTGATGCGTTGGCATCATTAATTAAAAAGGTAGGAATACTAAATAAGTCTTCTAAATGAGCCTTTAAATTAAATGGTTTTAAATCATCCCAAGGGAAGTTAACTGGACGAAAAGTCTGTGCTTTAGAATCAAAATTAGGCGCTCCAATACCTATTGAATCAATTGTATAATCTAATGTCAAAGTTTCAATTTGCTTACTTAAGTCGTCAATATAATGAGCAAATGAATTACTAGACTTGGTTTTGAACGCACATAACTTAACTATTCCATCTGCAGAGTCAACGATAGCTAATTCAGTGTTTGTTCCTCCTATATCTACTGCTATTACTTTCATCAGTTATATGTTTTTAAAATGGTTTAACAAGATGTCGGCTGTATTAAAATTGGTTGCTAATGGAACTTGATATACATCGCATAATCTTAACAACATATTAATATCTGGTTCGTGAGGATGTTTACCCAATGGATCTCTTAAAAAAAGAACTGCTTCAATTTCATTACTAACTATTTTAGCAGCAATTTGTGCATCTCCACCAAGAGGACCGGATTCGACAACGTTAACTTTAATGTCAAATTCATTTATAATTTTCGAGGTATTTTTAGTGCAAACTATTGTATGATTTTTTACTATATCTATTTTAGATTGCAGAAAACCTCTTAATCGATCTTTTGTACCATCATGAGCTATAATAGCTATCTGCATTAGTTTGAATTAAATTTTGATTGAATTTTTTCTGAGGCTTCCATTCTAATTTTTCCAATAATTAATAATTCTGATCCAGAACGATTAGTACTTATTGGTACATCCAGCAAATCACAAGTATTAATTAATTTATAAATATCATCGTGATAAGGTTGAACAATATTTGCATCTCTAAAAAAGAAAACAATACCAACTTCACTATTTTTAATCATTTCAACAATTTGAAGATATCCTCCGTCGGAACCTTTATTAACATGTATAAGGGGCAAGTTTAATTTACCTTCCTCTAAAAATTCAGCTGTTCTTCCTGTAGCAACAATTTGTCGCCCAAAAAACCAGGATTTTCTTTCTTTTAGAAAATCTAATAATTTAGGTTTATAGTTATCATGAGCTATTACAACAATTTTACTCATAATATTAAATTTTATTTAAGTTTTTATCGTTGATAACAGAACATAAATCAATTAAACGCGCTGAGTAACCGGATTCATTATCATACCAAGAAACTAATTTTATTAAGTTTCCATCAACCTTAGTTAATTCAGCATCAATTATTGACGATTCTTTTCTTCCAACAATATCAATTGATACCAAAGGTTCATAACTTATCGCTAAAATTCCTTTCATGTATGAGTTAGATGCAACCTGTAAAAGATTATTGACTTCTTCTGAATTTGTTTCTTTATTTACAATACATACAAAATCAGTAATTGAACCACATGCTACAGGAACACGTAATGCAATACCATCTAACTTTCCATTTAAATTTGGCATTACTTTTCCTACTGCAGAGGCTGCACCTGTTTTTGTTGGAATAATTGAATTGATTGCAGACCTAGCTCTTCTCAAATCTTTATGAGGCATATCTTGTAAACTTTGATCAGCAGTAAAAGCATGTGTAGTTGTTATATATCCTGATTTGATGCCGAAATTATCATCAATAATCTTAGCCATTGGAGCCAAACAATTTGTTGTACATGAAGCATTAGAAAAAACAAAATCTTCTTTTGTGATTACATTGTCATTTACACCTAACACTACTGTTTTAGCATCTGGAGATGGAGCCGAAATAATAACTTTTTTAGCACCTGCTATTACATGTGATAAAGCTTGTTCGTTTTTTAAAAACCTACCTGTAGATTCTAAAACAACATCAACATTTAATTCGCCCCAAGATAGTTCCTGCGGATTAGGACATGAGAAAACTGGTACTGCTTTTGAGTCAATAACAATTTTATGATCTTTAACACTAATCTGATTTTTCAATACACCGTGAGTAGAGTCATACTTTAATAAATGTGCTAATGTTTTTACATCTGTGAGGTCATTAATTGCTACAATATCTAATAAATTGGACTGAAGTGCTTGTCGAAAAAAATTTCTTCCTATTCTTCCAAATCCATTAATTGCTACTTTAATTTTTGTCATTTTATCTTGAAATAATTTTATTTAATTTGTACAGGTCTGTGTTTATTTTCTTTTCTTTTCTCACAACGTCCTCAATAGGTGTTAAAACAAGTTCGTTCTTAATAATACCAACCATTTGATTATAATTTTTCGAAACTAAAGCCTGAACTGCTGATAAACCCAATCTACTGGCAATAAGTCTATCCATAACTACAGGAGAACCCCCTCTTTGTAAATGCCCAAGAATAGTAACTTTAGATTCGTATTCGTCAAATATTTCTGACAAGTCATCTGCAATTTTATATGATGTACCATAGTTATTACCCTCAGCCACAATAACTACACTTGAAGATTTGCTTACAGATATACCAAATTTTAATCGCTCGGCTAAATTATTAATTTCAAAATCTTTTTCAGGAATTATTACAAAACATGCTCCAGATGCAATTGCGGAATAGAGAGCTAAATTTCCGTTATCTCGCCCCATAACTTCAACAAAAAATAATCTATTATGAGAACGAGCTGTATCTCTAATCTTGTCAACAGATTCTACTATCGTTTGTAAAGCAGTTTGAAAACCTATAGAATAATCAGTGCCATATATATCGTTATCAATAGAAGCAGGAATACCAATACAAGGAAAATCAAATTGTTGAGAAAATACATTTGCTCCTGTAATTGAACCGTTACCACCAATGACAACTAAGGCGTCAATATTATGAGACACTAAATTTTCATATGCCTTTTCTCTAATTTTAGCATTATGAAAATCTAATGAACGCATTGATCTCAAAATAGTTCCTCCAAGTTCTAAAATATTACTCACTGATCTCATTTTAAGTAATTTGAAATCATTTTCAATAATCCCTTGATAGCCTCGATAAAAGCCAACACAATTTAATGAGTGGAAATTGGCAGAACGAACAACACTTCTAAGTGCAGCATTCATTCCAGGAGAATCTCCTCCAGATGTTATAATTCCAATATTTTTAATGGTACTATATATTTTTAACAAATATATGGAAAAAGTGTAATGACAACACTAACTTAATGTAAAATTAAAGTGATATTTTTAATTTTGATTCAATTTTTTTTCATAAATAGCTATTACAATCAATAGCATTAATAAACAATACATACTATCTTCAACAGGAATATTGATAATTCTAAACCCAATAATATGATTCGAACTGTATCTAACGATAGGTTGTTCGGTAAAACTGCCAGTTAAAAACCCATTAACTAACAAAAATGGAATCAAGGAAACTAAAAATGTTCTAAAGAAAGAACCAATCCAAACAGGATTGTATAGTGATAAAATAAATAGAGACAATGAAGTGAAACTAAAACATACTAAAGTGTATAATTTATCAGAGTACAATACAGATAATAATGCTAGTATAATTGCTAAAAAAAATGAAATTTTAGAATAAGAACTTGACTCTAAATTTTTGTTAAAAAAGTAATTTAAAACTTCGTGAATAAAAACACAAGAAAAAGGAACAACAATAAAAAAAATCCATTCTTCGATAGGTAATAGAAACACTTTTATACCACAAATATAGTCACTATTAAAGTTCCAAATAGACCAATGAGTGAAGCAGATGTCCCAAGGAATGAACAATAACATCATCAACAGAATTGAAGGAAAGAGTAGACGCCACTTATTATAATAATAAATTCGTCTTTCAAAACTCTGAGCTAGGGGATATGCTATTGTCAATAACATTAAAATAAAATAAAAAAAGTGATTCTCTAAAAAACCCATTACTGAAAATTAATAGATTGTAAAGTGAAAAACAGAACTTGAGAAATTAATAAGCCAAAACCTAACTTCAAATTAAATTTGAACCGATTAAAAACAAGAATCCAATTCATCAATAGTGCAACTAAAAACCACATAAGATAATTTTGTAATGGAATAATTCCGTACTGCCAATGCCAAAAATCTAATCGTATAGCTACAGGCTCGATCATAAAATCAAGTAAAACCATAATGAATGAAGACAATACAACTTTTATAATAGAATTAGATACAAAATATGAACTAACAGCAAAAGATGATACTACTAAGATTATCCAATTTACCCCAATAATGAGTGGGACACCAAGTAACTGAAAACCTAGAGTTTTTCCATAATGGTATTCGCCAAATAAAAAGCCGGAATATACTCCAAATACTTCAATAAAAAAGCCGATTAGGAAAAGGATAGATATGACCTTGAAAAAATTAAAAGAAAAGTCATTATTACCAAAAATCAATAATCCAAAAGTAAGCAAAAGATTAAATGGTGTTAACGCAAGGAATATAGACTTAGCACTATTAATAGAAAGAGCAACTCCTCCAACTAAATGAAAAATAAAAAGTAAAATAATTATAATGTTAACTTTAATCCAACTCATTAATTAATTTTTTTAAAAAAACTATCTACAATTTTCGCAGAGGAAAGAGCCAAAGGAATACCACCTCCAGGGTGTACACTACCACCACAAAAATACAGACCCCTAATATCGTTAGAAAAATTAGAATGACGAAAAAAAGCTGCCATCTTGTTATTTGATGCTGAACCATACAACGAACCTTGATAGGAAGCTGTTTTAGACTCAATTGTTCTGGGCTCTAAAATCTCCTCTGTTAAGATATGAGGTTCTATGTTTATCCCTAGCTGTTTAAATAACTTGCGATGTATAGATTGTCTTGCTAGAAAAATTAAATTATCCCAATCTTGTCCATTGTTAGATGGCACATTTATCATAACAAACCAATTTTCACAACCTTTAGGCGCATCAGACTTTTGCTTTTTTGAAGTTATGTTTACATATATTGTAGGGTCGTCATATATTTTTTGTCCTTGTCTCAAATATTCAAATTCTTGCTTGTAATCCTCACTAAAAAATATATTATGCAAATCTAAATTATCGAAAATCTTATTGATTCCCCAATAAAAAATTAAAGCTGAACTAGAACGTTCTTGATTCAAAATTTTAATTGGTTTTTTAAAACTCTGCAATAACTTTTTATATACGAAATGAATATCTAAATTACAAACAACATAATTAGCTTTTACATGTTTACCATTAACTTCAACACCTAAAACTTGAGCTTTGTTTTCAATAATTCTACTGACTTTGGAATTTAAATTAAACTCAACTCCCAAAGACGTCGCTAAGTTAAATAATGATAAGGCAATAGAATACATGCCACCTTTTGGGAAAAAAGCACCTTTATTGAATTCAAGATGAGGAATAATATTTAGAATAGAAGGGGCTAAATACGGATTAGACCCATTGTAGGTTGCGTATCTATCAAAAAGCTGAGTCATCTTTTCATTATTTAACACTTTAGCATTCCTTTTATGCATACTTGAAAACAAACCTAAAAAGGGTAATTTAAAAAATGATTTTAAAACTCGTAATGATAAGTATGATTTAAATTTGTGTAAAGAACTCTCTAAAAAAAGGAAAGCTGTAGAATTGTATATATAAGAGCTTTTTTTTAAGTGCTTTTTAACTTTTTCTGGATTAACTCCTGTTTGCTTAGCAGCTTCTTCAACAAATTTATGAACATCGGAATAACCTCTTAAAATAGTTCCATCAGGATAAAAATAACGGCAACATTCTTGTAACTTTAGATAATTAAAATACTTTCTTGGGTTTTTATTAGCCAATTCAAACAACTCATCTACAAGCTCAGGCATAGTAAACAAAGAAGGGCCGGCATCAAAGCGGAAATTATTGCATTCAATTTGTGATAACTTACCACCAATATATGAGTTGGATTCAAAAACTTCAACAGAATAGCCTTTGATAGATAAACGTATAGCAGTTGCCAATCCTCCAACACCTGCGCCAACTACTACAACTTTTTGGGATTCACTCAAACACATTTTTTATATCTATCAATAGCTTCTAGTCTAGATTTTTTAATGTCTACAATTTCTGATATATTATAAAACCCATCTGGTTGTAATTCATCAATCCATGTACTACAATATTGGAAATTAGGGTCATATCTCTCTCTTTGAGTATTTGGATTAAAGACTCTAAAATATGGTGATGCGTCACATCCAGTACCAGCTACCCATTGCCAATTACCATTATTAGAAGCTAAATCAAAATCCATCAAATTAGATGCAAAGTATGCTTCACCTAGTCGCCAATCAATACCTAAATTTTTTACTAAAAATGAAGCAGCTATCATACGAACTCTGTTATGCATATAACCAGTTTCTAATAATTGACGCATACCTGCGTCTACAATATGAAAACCTGTCTGACCATTTTTCCATTTTACAAATAAATCATTAGTATTCCACTCCAAATTATTATACTTTTCTTTAAAGCAACTATCAACGACTTTTGGATAATTCCACAAAATTTGAGCGAAAAAAGATCGCCAAATCAACTCATTTAAAAATATTTGTGAACATTCAGCAGCTATTTTTACGACCTCTCTTATGCTTAAAAAGCCAAAACGTAAATGAACTGATGCATTACTTGTTCCATTAATGTTTGGATTATCTCTGCTTTCTTCATATTCTAAAAGTGAGCTAAAGGTTAAGTTGGGCTTATGTAAAATATATTTTGATTGTATAAAGCCTATTTCATCAATATTCTGCACACATGACATCGAGTTTGATGTAATACATTTATTTAATAATTTATCTGATGGGTAAGAAGCTGTCATAGAATTATTAAACAAGCTCTTCCACTTTTTCATATAATAAGTGTAAACCGAATATATCTTACCTTCATTGGAAAGTATTTCATCTTTTTCGAAAATAACTTGATCTTTGAAAGAATGAAACTTAACATTTTTATTTTTTAACGAAATATTTATCGTTCGATCCCTTTTAGTTGCATAAGGTTCATAATCGGTATTGGTGAATACAGCATCAAAAGGTAATTTTTTATGAAGTTTATTGAATATCAATTCAGGATTACCATAATAAATATGAATTTTTTTTGATTGTTTAGCAAGTTCAGTGTTGAGTTCCGTTAAGCGGTCAAAAAGAAGACTTACACGTCTATCGTTTTCGTTTAGCTCATCTAAGATATTGGTATCAAAAATAAAAATAGGAAGCACCGATTTTGACTTATCTAAAGCCTGAAAAAAACCATGATTATCGTGTAATCTTAAGTCCCGTCTGAACCAAAATACGCTTAAATTATATCTCATGACTTGTACATTTCTTTATCGATAGCGCTATCTAAAGTTGGATAATCATACTCAAAGTTAGTGGCTTTCAGTTTGTTTACTGATAGTGCACAACCGCCCTCAAGGATAACACTTCTTCCTCCAAAAATCAGTCTTAAAACAAAAGATGGTAACTTTATCAATAATGCATAAAAAGCTACTTTTCTTTTAACGAACTTCATGAATTCGTATTGTGTCCATTTTTGCTCTGTTGCCAAATTATAGGCTCCATTAATGGACTGGTTTTCAATAGCATAATATACAAATTTTGAGGCATCATCAATATGTATCCATTCAATATTCTGTTTTCCACTTCCAAAAACAACACCAGCACCTAGTCGCATTGATAACATAGTTGGTTGTAAAAAACCAGAGTCTTTACTCAACAGTAAGGATATTCTCATATGGA
>Ga0115013_10000180_pt1 | contig 41501 bp, 37 predicted proteins | sample SouAtlMetagenome_2_FD_88686 | JGI IMG/M metagenome (GOLD analysis project Ga0115013, IMG submission 88686) | Marine eukaryotic phytoplankton communities from Atlantic Ocean - South Atlantic ANT15 Metagenome | ecosystem: Environmental > Aquatic > Marine > Oceanic | place: South Atlantic Ocean...
AGCTTGTCGTGTATTTCTAACGCTAGATTTGGCATTCTTCCGGATAAAGCATCGAGGTGATCGGCGAGTAACTGGCTCACAGAGCGAATTCCCAAATCGCATGTGCTCATAAGGGCGCGTCTTGCAGAATCTGAGTCGTGTGTTGAAATCTGAATCATAGCATCCAAGCATCCAGAGCAATTTGACTCTGGGTATCGAATTATGGCCTCCAGCGCCCTATTTGCTATTTGGAGTCTGAATGCGACCGAGGGATACATTGCGAGAGCGGGGAGCCATGAGTTAACGGCGGGCATGGATTGTGAATTGTCCATGGCATCCAAAATCGAATTCACCGCGAGTATCCCCCTTGGGTGTGGTATCTGTTCACCATGGATTGGTATCTCCATACTTCCAAATACCATTGAGAGTATAGAATTAGGTCTCTCAATCGCTGCAAATGATCCTTGTAAAGTTCGACCGGCGAATAAGGCATAACCAAGATACCAACGATCTGTATCTGGATGGTTTTCATCTAATGCCGATTTGAGCCAGTCGATGGCCATCATCATCGATATCTGGTCTGCGATATCATGAGTATTCTTGTGAAGCCATGCTTCCAACCTCTCTTCATGGTCAAATAAGCCTGGAATAGGGCGGTACATTATCTCAATAACATCCTCAAGTCGAAGGTCGAAACCTCGTCGATCGGCTGCATGTAATCCTGCTGCCTGCTGGGTCAGTTTGGTTGAGTTTGTGGGTCTAAGGGCTGGAAAATCTGGTAGCTCATGAATGGGGTCATGTATCGTAATAGACGACCATGCGGCCTGAATGGCTTCGTCAATCAGATTTCCGACTATCTCAAAGATGATTGGTCGTGAATCTCGACGGTGCATCTTAGCACCGGAATTCATATCTCTAATTCGATATTTAGATTCTGGATTAATTCCTTGTATCTATTTCGAATTGTGACTTCAGTAACTCCAGCCACCTCTGCGACTTCTCGTTGTGTACGGCGCTTGCCGCAGAGGACACTCGAAATGTAGATTATCGATGCAGCGATTCCAGTGGGGCCACGACCACTTGTCAACTCTTTTTCCTGGGCCTTGGCAATGAGTTCGTATGCCTTAGACTGTACTTCTGCATCGAGATCTAAACCGGAGCAGAATCTGGGGATGTAATCTTCTGGCTTGGTTGGAGGTATTTTCATCTTCAGCTCACGAACCATGAACCTGTACGTTCTTCCGATCTCTTTTCGGCCGGTTCGGCTAGCTTCGCCGATCTCATCCAATGTTCTCGGGTTGTTACACTGCCGGCATGCAGCATACAATGACGCTGCAGCGACGCCTTCAATCGAACGCCCTCGTATCAATCGCTTTTCTACAGCCTTCTTGTAATTCACAGCAGCAGTTTCACGGATTGTTTTTGGTAAATCTAGCCTGCTAGCCATTCGATCCAATTCTGCAAGGGCCATAGCAAGGTTTCGCTCTGTTGCATTAGAAACTCGAGATCTCTTCTGCCACTTTCTCATTCTGTAGAATTGGGACCTGTATCTGCTTGAAATTGTCTTCCCGGAGTAGTCCTTGTTTTGCCAATCGATATCGGTTGAGAGGCCCTTGTCATGTAGCATGACGGTCATTGGGGCTCCAGTACGTGCTCGCTGATCTCCTTGTTCGGGGCTGAAAACACGCCATTCTGCGCCTTGGTCGATTACTTTGTCCTCTAGGACGAGTCCGCAATCGTCACAGACCACTTCACCACGGGTTTCGTCACGAGTGAGATTTCGGCTGCTGCATTCAGTGCATTTTACAGTATCTTCGACCAAATATTCCGACATTATTTGTCACCTATCATTACCATCAAAAGAGAAGGTATTATATTCTCCAAAAGACTTCTTATTTAAATATATCACTATGTTAATACATCCACTTTGATTTAGATTTTTGCCGTTGGCATCATAACCTCGAGCCTCTGGTTTGGTAGTGGGGAGAACGATGGGAGAATGGCCTCCGAGTGAAATATCACTGTCCAAAAATGGACGTGTTCTATTCCTGACGAAGGATCCTTCACTCATCAAGGCACAATTATACGACGGCCTCGATCTTAAAATGAAAGATCTGGATATTGAAGATTTGATGGATGATATCAATACTGACGTAATGACGCCAGCATGGGTTTGTTTCGATCACGAGCCTGCTGTTATTGCAGAGAATGCTTACGCGGGTTTGCTTCATGAGGGTGAAAGGGTATTTCGCCAGGGTGCATTGAAAGAAGGTGGATTTGAGGTGATTGTCAGCGGGCATAGAAAAGGGACGGGGAGCAGTCGTGAAACGGCCCCACAATGCGAGAGGTGGTCTGGAATCCGAATAGTAATTGCAGCCTCATTCGCCCCCATACACGAACGCAACAACATCAATCTTGGTCAGGTAATGGGGAATCATGCAATGTTGGAACGGTTACAGGGTGGTGAAATCATTCCTCTATCAGAATTCACTGAAAAATATGATCCCGTAACCCGACTCATCCTAGAAAATGGAGGGATTCTACCCTTCGCAAAAAAAATGGAAGCGGGGAGTGTGATTCTACCAGAGATTTCGACTAAAGAAAAACCAATGACCATGGTGGAGAAGATCATATCTAACAAATTAATTGGCAGGGGTGATGCTCCGTGTTTCGTCTCACCGGGCGATGCTGTACTCGCAACAGTAGACGGAGGTTACAGTCATGAGTTCACAACAGCTCAAGTCCATAATTTCCTGAAGGAAGAATATGGAGAAGATTATTCCTTACCAAACCCTCCAAAATTTGCTGTTTTTGAAGATCATCTGCTCTATGCACCAGGAGTTCCGAGATTTGGTGCGTTCACTGACAAGATCCAGACCTTACGTGACTTACAAGTGGTTTTCCAACGACATACGGGAGTTCGAGATTATTCTGCAAAGGACGGGGTGAGCCCGGGCATATGTCATCAAGTGGCACGAGAAGAATTCATTGATGTGGGAGATTTCATTCAAGCTACTGACAGCCACACTTGCATGGGCGGGGCGTCTAACGCCCTTACATATGGCGTTGGTTCGACAGAATATGCGAATCTTGTACACAATCAATTTGCATTCGTAAAGGTTCCAGAAAGTATTCGTTTCGAATTGACGGGTTCGTTGAATCCGGGTTGCACTGCTAAGGATGTAATTTTACACATACTTTGGCACTATGCCAAGCACTCTGATACCCTAGATCGGTCAATGGAATTTGGTGGTACTGGTCTTGCTTCTTTATCGATGGATGAAAGAGCGACATTATGCAATATGGCGACAGAGTGTAGTGCAAAGACAGGGATATGTGAACCAGATCAACTAACAATCAATTGGCTGTTAGAAAGAAGAGACGATTTGAATGAGGAAGATATTCGTGATTCGTTCGTGTTCCCAGATCTTGATGCGCATTACGATGGGGGGATACACGTAATCGATCTCGACCGGATACGGCCAATGGTCGCCCATCCGGGCAATCCGGATGAAGGCGTGCCTTCTGATCCTACTAATGGGGCCTATATTGACGAGATAGGGGATGTTCGAGTTGACATAGCATATGCTGGTTCATGTACTGCTGGAAAGGATGATGATTTTGCGTATTATGCTATGGTCACTAAAGCCGCTCTTGATGCGGGCGTGAAAATAGCAGATGGAGTAGAGTGTTACATTCAATTCGGATCTAAATCCGTAAAGGAACTATCCGAAAGAAACGGATGGAGTTCGATGTTCGAAAGGGCGGGCGTGAAATTGATTGATCCTGGTTGTGGCGCATGCATCGGGGCTGGTCCGGGGGTTTCGAATGACGTTGATCAGGTTACTGTGTCTGCGATCAATCGAAATTTTCAGGGTCGTTCTGGTCCGGGCAAACTGTATCTAGCCAGCCCACTGACGGTGATGGCTAGTGCATTTACTGGGAAAATTACTGCATGGAATCCGAGTCTTTTCGATTGATTGCCGCCTGAGGTGTGCTTCAACAGCGTCTCACGAATGATTCGATCATGAATCGGGTTCCGTTGGATTCAAGATATGCTTCATTGCCAATAATTTGCATTATGACGGGGCATGCTCTAAGTGCTATCTGACATTATGTCCGGTCTACCGACAGGAGGCCCCTTGTCATCAGGGCAAAGGGAGGACCTTGTAGGACGGTGGTCGAAATGGACAAGGCACAGAGGATTGCGAGCAAACAAAAGCAAATCTCGATAAGCGAATTCTTTGAGAAGAATAAGCATTTTCTTGGATTTGACACCCATCAAAGGGCGATTATAACAGCTGTAAAGGAGGCTGTGGACAACTCTCTTGACGCTTGTGAAGAAGGACGTATATTGCCTGAAATACATGTTGAGATAAAACGGCTTGAAGGAGATCGCTTAGAGCTTGTAACTCAAGACAACGGCCCGGGGATTCCAAGAGATTCGATAGCCAATGTGTTTGGTAAATTCTTACTTGGTTCACGATTCCACGCCATTCGTCAAACCCGTGGACAGCAAGGTATAGGGATAACAGGAGTCGTGATGTATGCTCAGCTAACGACTGGTTCGACGACGACTGTGCTATCGAAAATTGAAACAGAATCAACTGCTGTGAGGGTTGATCTTGCATTGGACACAAAGAACAACAGGGCCTTGAGATCTAATGAAGACAGGATACCCTTGGAAGAGTGGTTTGAAGAAAGCGGCATAGAATCGCTTCATGGTCTCAGAATTAAAACAGTAATGGCAGCTAAATATCAGAGAGGAAAGCAATCTGTCCATCAATATCTGAGAATGACTTCCATTGTCAATCCTCATGCCACGATCAAACTGAAAGTGATTGGTAAGGATGGAGAAATTATCGATGAAGGGGAGTGGATAAGGACCACCAAGATATTGCCTAGGCCTGTTGTTGAGATTCGCCCCCACCCCCATGGTATGCAATTTGGAACACTGCAGAGAATGCTAAAGAATACCAAGGAGAGGAATGTTAAATCATTTCTTAGAAAAGAGTTTGAGAAAGTATCTCCACTCGTCTCAAAGAAGATCCTGGAACACGCGGAAATAGATGAGAAGAGAAGGCCTTCTGGTTTGAGTGTAGAGGGGATTCAAAATCTGCTCTCTGCTTTCATGGCGGTAAAGATACAAGCTCCTCCAACAGATTGTCTTTCGCCCATTGAGGATCTTTTGATCAAAAAGGGACTTGAAAAGGCAATAGATTCGAGATATGCAGCAACAGTCACGAGGGCTCCTACTGTAAGCCAAGGGAATCCGTTCCAAGTAGAGGTTGGCCTAGTCTTTGGCGGGGATCTTCCTTCAGATGGGTCTGTGGAAGTTCTGAGATTCGCAAACAGGGTACCTCTAATGTATCAACAAGGAGGGTGTTTGCTGACTAAGGGGATCGAATCAATAGACTGGCGAAGATATGGTCTTGAGCAGACAGGAGGGAAGGGGGTTCCCAAGGGCCCGGCTGCTATACTCGTGCATCTAGCTTCAACCAATGTTCAGTTCACTAGCGAAGCAAAAGAGGCTGTCTCTGAAAATGAGGAAGTTCTTGATGAGTTGCGAAGAGCTCTTTTCGAAGTGGGGAGGGGGCTTCAAGGACATAGGAAGAGGATTGGTCAAAGAGAGAAATCTCGAGAGAAATTTGACTTGATCAATAAGATCTTACCAGAAATAGCTTCCAAATCTTCATCCATGCTTGGGCGCCCTGAACCGGATCTCTCCCCGATAATAACCAAAATTATGAATGCTGTATTTTGTGAGGAGGAAGTGATTTGGGATGCCAAGGAAAAGTTGGCCAGATGCTCGATAAAAATTTACAATTATACAGCAAGAGCTAGGGCGTATACCATTATTGTAAAATGGCCAGAAAGGGATGGGGTGGCCCTTGTTGAGAATGAAAGAGGGGGGCGTAAAGAAACTCTGGGGCTTTGGGCGTGGCGATTAGACGCGATAAATCCAGGTGGAATGACTGAGATTTCATTCGCAGTTAGCGGTTTAAGTCATGGAGATTGGAAAGAGGCTGAGGTGTTCTTCCGAGGCAATGGGGAAATAATAGGCTCTGAAAGAATAGACGAGTCCTTGCTAGAAGAGATTCGCAAGCAGGAAGGGCTCAAAGGAGTGGTGGAGGAATTCGTAGAAGAGTCTCCTATTCAAAGTCCGATGACTGAGGTAGCGTCAGAGGGGGATTCGTCCGTCGAGGCGAATGGAGAAGAGGAGTGGAAGAGCGGTAATACGCTATTCTGATGGTGGTTGTTATGCAAGATAGAAGTCGGAGTAAAGAAGAGACGGTTGACGCACTTCATGCGGTTGCAGCAGAAATGCATGATAGGATGATGAGGGGAGAGCCGCCGAGAATGACTCTGCCTGTTAGATCTAAGAAGAACATAGCCTTCGATGAAAAGTTGAATGTGTACAAATATGGTAGCAAGAAGACGATCAGGGATGCAACCAGTCTCGGTTCTGCACACCAACTTCTGAGGGCATTGCATGTCACTGAATTCATGGAGGACATGATTGAAAGTAAAAAATCGTCAACTCTGAGAGAGATGTACTACATCTCTGAGGGTTGGGGATATGGAAAATTCGGATCTCAGAATGAAAGTAACAATCTTGCTGAAGACTTGGAGATTGTGACGGGCTGTTTGAGAGAGGATTTCAAACTAAGGCCGGAAGAGGATGGCGCTAGAATAATTGGAAATCTTACATTCCAAGAAAGAAACAGACGTGGAGAGTGGATGAGGATAAACTGCAGAGATGATGTCGGCGATTCGGGCTATGGAGTTCCATACAATGTAGAGTCTGAAAAATTACAATTGGTAGAACACGATATTGATTTCATGATGGCAATCGAAACAGGAGGGATGTTCGATCGACTTGTAGAAAATGGGTTTGATGAGTTAGCAAGATGTGGTTTGATTCATCTGAAAGGGCAGCCGGCTCGTTCTACTAGACGTGTGATGAAGAGGATTAACGAAGAATGGGGAATACCAATTGTTGTGTTTACGGATGCTGATCCTTGGTCTTTCAGAATCTTTGCTTCTATTGCGTATGGCGCTATTAAAACAGCCCACATTTCAGAATATTTAGCGACTCCGAGTGCGGTGTATCTTGGTATAGAATCTGGAGATATAGAAGCATATGATCTTCCATCTGATGAGTTGACACCGAGAGACATAGAGGCTTTGAAAGCGGAGAAAAGCGATCCTCGATTCCAAAGTCAGGAGTGGATTGATCAGATTGATTTGATGCTTGACCTCGGAAAGAAAGCGGAGCAGCAGTCTCTTGCAAAATATGGTCTTGATTTCGTTACAGACACATATCTTCCAGAGAAGTTACAGCAGAAACTAGGGCTTGTCATCGGCTAAACTCCAAATCAGAGTTTGTTGTGATTGGTGCATGGCCCGCATGAGTTACCCCCTCATTGCCCTCGTGGCGAGTTTTCTTTGTGTGGCCTCTTTTGCTGTATCTTACTCAAATTTTGATGGTTATGGTGATCTTGATCCTGAGCAAAATAGCTTGAAAGCAATAGAATCGGGAGAGTCTTTCTCTATAGTCCTGGATGAATACGATCAGATCTGGGTCTATTCTGAAAATGGGAATTCGTCTAATGCCAGCGTCATGATAACGCTCAATGGAACGGTTGTGAATGGTACTTCGGCAAAATGGTATGATACCTTTCTTACCAGTGAAGATGGAAAGAGGGTGTATGTGCCTTTGACTAAACTTGGGCCAGGTGCAGGGGGGGAATATGTGTTTGAGAATGATGGGGCTTCCTTGTTGTATCTCGTTGATATGGTAGGTATAGGGGAAAATCTGTGGAAGGAGTCCTCTGTACAGATTATGGCTGTCTCGTGCTGCCTTTCTCCATTCCTGGCAATGGTGGGTATAATTGGTCTCGTCAGATCTTCAAAATCTCCCAAGACAGGACCTAAAATATTGGTATTTGATTCGAATGTGGGTATTCCAACGACTGAGGAAGTTTTCAGATCAGTGAATGGTATCTCCAAAGAAAGCGTGACTGCTGACGCTACCCCGGATCCGTGGAAGGAAGAGGTTTCTGAAGTTGAAGGCATGGTTGGAGAAGTGCGTGATTCTACTGAAGGGGTCCAATTAGACGAGGCTGCGGGTGATTGGCAAACTTGGGATGAAGGTTAGATTTGTCTCGTATGGTTTATGCGAGTCGCCACTAACCAACTCTCGGTTGGGAAGTCATGCCGGGGTTCGACGACGTCCTTTCGATTCTCGAAAATAAGTCGAGGAGGGAGATATTAGAATTGCTTACGAAGGAGCCGCATTACGCTCTTCAGTTGTCAGATCTTCTTCAAATTAGCCAGCAAGCAGTGGTTAAACATCTAGGTATACTGGAGAATGCTGGTTTTGTCTCAGTGGATAAAGTTCCTTCAGAGAAGGGGGGGCCGCCCAGGAAAGTGTACAAGGTGACGGAGTCGTTCTGTTTGCGTCTTGACCTTGGGCCTAGATTGTTCAAAACAAGTGGTAAAATGATGCCTTCTGGTGGACCGATACGTCTTTCCTCAAAGCTCCCAGATGGTTTAGAGGATGTAATCGATACAATGGGAACTCGTCGTAGAATACCTATGAATGAGGCAATGTCAATTCTTTCAAAATTGCAGACGCGGCTTGAGAAACTGGACGAACAGCGAGATGCGTTGATTGCTCTTCATCAACAAGTTATGATGAAGGTGGCGCCGAGTATCGAAGATCTGACTGATAATTACGAAGAGCGTCAATTGGCTCATGCCATGTTAGACCAGCCTAGACGTCCTGTTGATCTTGATCTCTTTTCACAGAGTATCAGGATCCAGTCTTCTCAAGCTGAAGGTATCATGGCGGGCTTGCGCGATCGCCTAATCAGGGATCTGGCACGAAGCAAGGGGAATGTTATCGCTGGAGGGGAAGGTGCCCCTCTGCCCTGGTGGCTGGTTCGTTGACTAGAATTCCATGTCGTCATCAGTATAGACCATCATGCTCCTCTTTTCGGCGTATTCTTTCATCGCCTCTATTCTTCGGCCCCAAATGACCACCACAGCAACCCCTCCAAGAGCAATAGTCGCCCCTATGATAATCACAGGAACGGAATAAGTTGCAACAGCCTCTAGTAGCGGGTCAAGGAATCGATTGTTGGAGCCCATCTTATCGGATAACGACCAGTAGTTGTTTGATTCATCAGACTCGATGATGTTGTTATCTGGATCTACGTATACTACTACGTCTTGAGAACCTGCTTCTACGATGTATAGCAAGGATATTTCCAAGAGTTCTTGATTGCTAGATTGAGACACGGGCATAACTGCCTCGATTAACTGCCGATAGACGATATTGTCCTCATCACAACCATTCTTTCGAATGTCGGATGGGCTCTGGTCGGCACAAAGGATTACGCTGACATCTGTAGCGTGTATATTTCCTATATTTTGTAACTTGACTGTAACTGAAATCATTTCGCCAACCGCTGCTCTTGACTGCGGGGCCTCTGCTGACAGTATCTTGAGATCGGGTGCTCTAAGCATCAGTTGGAGGACTTGCTCATTGGAATCACATGCTGGTGGGTAGTTGTCTGGAAGGCCGTCCTTATTCTCATCCAGGGTACATGAGTCGTCCCATTCAGGAGTCTCGTCAAAATCACCATCATTAGCAGCAGAGCCGTGTATTGACGTTGCTTTTATTCCGATCAGCCTGTCGCTTAGCTGTGCTTCATCATCAATCGATATAATCGCTACAAATTGAATGGTTGTGAATGCATCCATCTCAGGGAATGTTACGGTGCTCGTTGTCGAAGTGTAACATGCATCCGGTTCAGGTGCTATGCTCGGCTCAGGAGGAAGGCATGGCGCCTCTTTCGGATATTCTGTGTCAAAATCCTCAACCAGTGCATATGTGATCATCCACTTGGATAGTGTGTTCATTCCCGGAGTTGGATCCCAACCGCCTCCACCACCTAATTTTGTATGGTTGTGCAACATCGGTGTGTCCGGAACATTCCCGGCATTTGTGAGATTCATCAGGAAGCGAACGGTTCTGCCGGGGGCGCTGGTCTTTATCTTGGACTCCATAGCTGGATCCAACGTAATCCTGAGATCATGGAATTCTGTGATTTCTACTTGTAATTCGATGTTCTCTCTGACTCTGGTCCCTTCATAGGGCTCTTCGCTGAGGACGTTCAATACGACGCTGTAAGTTCCTGCCAGTGTCTTCTCTGGAACGTTGATGATTAAATCAAATTCTTTTGACTCGTCTCTTAGAAGTTCTCCGAAGTAAGCTCTTGGGATATCTATGTCCCAGATATACGCACCTTCTGGGCCAGTAACTGACTCGACGGTGATGTCGAATCGGTCGGGGCCGTTACCGGTGTTCGTAACTTCCGTGGTCAAAGGATAAGCTTGTCCGGGGTAGAGTTCTAGGATATTGGAGTCGACTTCAGTTTCAAGTTCGTAGACTTGGATCACGTTTGTCAGAAGCAGCGCGGAGTCCCTCACTTCAGGTGTTCCTTCGAGGTGTGCTTTGACCACAACAGATTCTCCGAAGCCGGCTGTTGCGTTGTAGGGGGCACACATATTCGCGGTGACCACGTATGGATTTCCGACAACAGCCCAAAATCTTGGAGCGTTTTCCGGAATTCCATTACCACCAGGCGCGCTTGAGAAATCTAGATCTACAGTCCAATGATCGTACCTCCACACACCCTGGGAGATGTCCGATGGCCTCTCCGATGGCCCACCAGGCGTGGTGAATATCAGTGATCCTGGGGAGTAGTTCTTTGTTACCTCTATGTCGAATTCGGCGCAATCACCGGGTAGGACGTTCAGACTCGTGCCGTCTGGTATCTTGAACACGATGTTTCCAGAAGTCTTCACTGAGACGTTTATCCAAAGACCGAGTACATCATACGTGCCATGATCGATTTGGAATATCGGTTCACCTGTGGACCATCCTTTGAGATATATCACATAGGTTCCCGGGGTTTGTGAAGTTGGTATGGTGACTCTGAGGTTCTTGGTTACTGCCTGCCCAGGATCGAGGGAGACTTCCGTTGGGAAATCTACACCCCAACCAAATTGTAGGCCCCACTCCATTTGGCCATCAAGCGAAGATGGGTCGTGGAATGCAAACGTATCGTAGACGTTGCCTGTATTTCTGATAATTATGGAAAAGGTGCCTGAACCGCCCTGCTCAACATCGATATTTTTGTTGATTGTGGATAGATCTATTCCATGGACCACATCCATCAGAATCACAAGTTGCCTCTCATCATCGATAGCAGGATCTTTGTATGAAACTGCTCTTACCTTGATCTCAGCTAATTGGTCACCTTCGGCTTGGTATATCGTGGGGGCCCTTACCCTCAAGTAAAGGGGAACTAGGTTTTCACCGTTTGAGTTGCCTTTGAGGTGTATGGGTGTGGATTGGAAAATCGGTGTGTGATTGGATGCGTAATATAGAGTAGCACTCCAGTTCATAGGTACGTCCTCTACAGTGAGGCGGAATGTATCTGCTACTAGATCAGAGGGGCCGGGTGTTGGGTTGTCGATAGTTAAGTTGTAGATCGTGCTTTCACCCGGTTCAATGACGTGATAATACGTCTCAGAAGGTGCGAGTGCGACGTCGACGAGCCCAGTTAAAACGTGGACATAGCACAACGTCTGTTTGGGACTGCCCGCTTCTCCACATTTAGTTGAGTCGGACCAGGCCACATGAGCTCCGCTTCCAAGGTCATTAGAGAATGCAGGCGGAGTTCCGAGTTGTGGGTTTCTAGGGGAATTAGGACCGAGCTTGCCAGATTCCCATGTGGATACCTCGAATATCTCCCACTCATCTAATACAGCTATAGCGAGGTTGTTCAGAGTGGGGAATCCCTCGGGATATTGGTCAGTGGTACTGTTGAGGCGGGTGTACATGATCGTCTCGCCTTGGGATTTGTTACTATTATCGAGCCATGCAATGTGTATATTATCGAAATCATCAACCAGTATACCTGGAAGATATGATGTGGCCTCATATGGGCCTCTGTCGGGATTGTCGTCAAACCAATCTAATCCTTCGACATTGGAAATCGCAGAGTCCATGATTTGCTTGATACCAAACGCTGGTAACCCATCGCTTGCACCGTCCCACTGTCCTGCGCCCTTTAGTTTGAGGCGTGTGTAGAAGACCTCGTAATTGACATCTAATTCGAAGCCGTAGGGCCTCCCATCCATCCACGCAATATGCGTGTTCCCTTGACTGTCCAGAGCGACTTGTGGGTGAAGGCTGTATGCATCTTGTAATGTGACACGCGTGTCGTTTACAACAACGAGATGGCCATATCCTTGGAGATCGAGGGATGGGCCTACATCTTCGATGTAATATCGGCTACCAGAAGTCGCTGAACACTGTGGCACACAACGAGTAGCTGGCTGACCCGGGGCGAAACCGACCCACGGGTTATCTAGAAGGGCATATGGGTCTAGTACTGAAATGAATATTTCACGAGAGGCATTTGTTGCCAGATATATTAGCGCCTCTACCATGAACTGGAGTTCGGCTGCTGAGGAGGCTCCTGTTGGGAATGCGTAGACTGCTCCCTCAGCATGTGTCGTTCTAGGTGTTCCTCCATAGCAGGTTCTGGCCACTGAAGGAGTGCCTGGCTGGTTATTGGGGCATTCAGCGAGATCTCTCATCTGAGAACCTACGCTGCCATCTGCACCAGCCCAGAGAGGTACGGGGGATATTCCTGCGAGGACGCATGCATCGTGTGCCTCGTTCACGCTTTCACGGTCAGTAGCATCCTCTGGGGATCCGTCATTGGCATTCTCATCCGATATTGGTATGATGATCTTGGTGGCGTTTGGATTCCATCGATGGTCCTCTGTTGTCGGAGGGTTAGCAAGGTTGCCAAGTCTTCCCTGCGAGTCTCTCCATGAAAGACAGGACCATGTGGAAGAGGGGCCCCATGCTTCCGAGCCTTGGCCCCCTCCATCATAACTCAGCGATATAGCGGCGTTGTTCAATACTGCACCAGTCAGCTTTCGGATGCCTCCTGATGTGTCTGCAGGAGTTTGGCCAAGGTGATTCGAACGAGGTCCTTGACTTCCTGATCCTCCTGTCTGATATGCCGTGGTGCAATAGCCGGAAGTTGCAGCAGCAACTTGTTGCACTCCCCCTATTCCGTATAATGTTTCAAATACAGTCATATTGGCCTGTTCTAACATGGGTTTGAGACCGATGAAATTGCCGCCGGATGAAAATTGACCGCCATAGAAAACCGTGCACATGTCTGCCCATTCGGTCCCCATCGATCCAGAAGTATCGATTGGCACTACCATCTCGACCTTGCCTCCTCTTGTGTCATCCCAAACCACCTGAACGAAATCATCGTTGTCTACGGCGATGTCTGGGTGCCCCTTCATCCCAATTATTGGTGTCAGAAGTGTAGCGTCTATTTTTGACTGCGCCTCTCGGCTAGAGACGTCTATCTCAATCATTTCATAATAGATCTGGGTCTGTGAATAATAGAGGTCTAATGGGTCGTTATTGTCTTGCCAAACGATGTGTGCATTATCCAATGAATCTACAGCCACAGCGGGCCAATCCCTATCTTGACTCCCGGTCCTTATTTCATAGTCGTCAATTATGGAAATGCCATTCAAGCCATCAATTGCATTCGAGCCGTCCTGTTCATGCATTGCAGGATCTAACAACTGATACCAGATTGTCCATTGTCCAGATCTATCGGCCCAAACGATATGCACTTTGTCCTCAGAATCGATTGCGACGTCGGGGTGCCATGCTTGATGCGCACCGGGATTGGAAATTTGTGTTTCAGAAATCAGTGTCTCGCCAGAGGGGCCTAACATCTTGTAATACAAATGCTGAGTATTCCGACTCCACACAAAGTGTACATTGCCCTCTGAGTCAGAGTCGACAGCCACCATCGAATCTGAGTTAGGTCCGCTGTTTACGACGTTGATTGCATCTGTAAGAACAATTTCACTGGCTTGTACCGGAACTGCAACACCCATTGCGGCGACTATGCTGGAAAGCATTAGCAAAGTCATCATGATGCTGGAACGCTTCTTTCTATTCTGCATGGATACCACTCAGTATGCTAAATGCAACTCTAACCATACTTAATGTCGACCCATTCGGGTCAGATGTGGCTAAGCCCACTCACTTGGGTCGAAGCTCTGTCCGAAACCGGCTTGTTCATCGAAATCCACCTCAGCAGATTTTAGCGCTGAATTTTGACCTGATCTGGATATTGGTTTCTTGCCTTTCCAGTCATCTACCGGGCCTGGTTTACCTATTCCTTTGCCATAATCAAATTTTATTTGATGTATTATGGAGAGTTTTGTCAGCCAAACCCCCCTCATTGTCTGCATGAGTTCGTTTTGAGTGAGTCCGTCAAACCAAATTGGGCGTGATATGTTGAATGCTTGAAGTGGTCCTGGCCTATTCTGTTCGTCTTCTTTGCCGACATGCAAGACCCAATCAAGCGTTGATCTAGTGAGGTGCATTCTAATCTCATGTAGCCAGCCTTTCCACCCGATTAGATCCTCGTCACTGTAACTCACCATCTCATCTTGTTGTCCTTGGTCAACTCGAGTGATCGAGTAAACCAAAACAAGTGATCTTTTCTTTGGTATCACGATGTTGAAAACGTGGCCGTCTTTCGTGGGTGGATACTTAACATGGAGGTGGAGTGTTGCTTTTCCGTCATCTACCACTCTGTATTCCAGATTCTCATCATCGAGCCACATACGAATTGCGGCAGAGGCATCCTTTGCATCCACAGATAACTAATGTAAATGCGTCCTATTTGAGGGCAACGAGAGATTCGTCTACTAGATTGATGCTATCAGAAAGAGATTTTACTAGTGAGTTGCGGTTCAACAAGGCCCTTCTACGATCTCGCCTGAAGTCATTTACAAAATCATAACCCAGAGCCATTAGAATGGCTGCTAGATAGAAAATGGGGAAGAGCGCGATGTAGAAGAAGGGTGTGAATAAAGGTGGGAGGTTGTAGAATAAAACGGCAGAAAGAGTCCATAAAATACCAATTATTGGCCAGAAAAGTGGTAATGAAAACATTGCTGCCATCAGATGATATGTTGTTCTGGCGTCGATTCCCTCGTCTGTTCTATCTCCCAGCCACCATGCAAGTATGGCTTGAGGGAATGTACTCAGTACGAAAACTGGCATTGCAATTAGCATCATAGAGGCTCCCAAGATCAAAGAAAATATGCTACTTCTTTTCCTTATGAGTTGCCCCTCTACAGTCAAATCGCGTGCATCTAAGTCGTGATCGTGTAGTATCTTGGCTGCATTTAATGCGTTCTCAGACAATTCTTGAGAAATGTTCCCCTCTCTCCATTGTTGTCTTATCTCTCTTGTCTTCAATACCTCTTGATGAAGATCAACAACAGGGGTTTGCGATTTTCTGTGTGCTATGAATATCCATGCACGATATGTTTCCCAATCAGGAGAATCTGGAGTTGCTTCTTTGAGAATTGAGTATACTGAATCACGCATGGCGATGACTTCCGATTCCGGTGGTTCGACCCATTCTCCATTCAACAAAGACTGGGCTTGCTCCTGAGAATACGGATTGGGAATAGGTATCGGATCAAGATATTCGACGTGGTGGTCTGTTCTAAATTTTGTATGATTTCTCCAATGGAGACCAGCAGGTTGCAGATGCGGCTGAGGTAGATTTCGAAGTTCTGCGAGTGCAGCAGCAGCAAAAACCGTACGAAATGGTCCGGTTTTGAAACCGTGTAGAACTGAATCTTGGTGTGAGGTGCCTTCAGGGAATACAACTGCAGAATAACCATTAGAAATGCAATTTGAAACAGTTAACATGCTTCTTCTATTGATTTCTCCTGCGAAGTCTGAATTAGTTATGCCTTCATCCATTTCCGCCTTTCTCAGAATTGGTTGTATGCCAAGACCTCGTGTCCACCAGCCTAGTATCGGCCTTGTAACCAAATCGTGACGCCCGAGTGCTGTGAATCTTCGATCTTGGCTGTGAACTATGACTAAAGGGTCCACTAATCCGTTAATATGGGTTGAAACAGATATTCTGCCACCGCCTATTTCAGGTACTTTATCGGCTTTTGAATTCCTAAAAATAATCCGATGGCCGATGAATATCATTGCTCTGAATAGCCACCACACAATTATCGATCCAGGGTGTTTTCCTGAATGGTCCCATGGGACTGAGTTGAGTCTGCTTGTATCTATTCGCCTTGCGCTCCTAGAAAGTTCCGGAGCCAGAGCCTCGGGCTTAGAGTCCATGCTAACCCGTCATGAGCCGCGTGGTGTTGTAAGCATTCACTCATTCAAACTGAGTTGGATAGCGTCGGCGATTGTTTTCCCCTCTGACGTGTCCAGTGATTCTGGCTCCCACGTGAATGAGTGTTTGGATTCTGCATATTTCGGAATTATATGAAAATGGACGTGTGGAACGGTCATGCCAGCTTCTCTTCCGTTATTCTGGATGATATTGTATGCAATAGCTCCCGTGGCCTCTTTGATTGCATGGGATAGGATAGGCAATGCCTTTCCGATGGCTGCTGCAGAGTCCGGGCTCAGTTGATCAATCGAGGGTGCTGGCTCTTTGGATACAAGCAGGGTATGTCCTTTTGAAAGGGGATTTATATCCAAAAAAGCGAATACATGCTCGTTTTCATACAGTTTGTAGCAAGGAATCTCACCCTCTATTATTCTGGTGAAGAGTGTGCGCTCACTCATATGATCACATGGCAAATGATGCTGCGATGGTACCAAGATCTTGGACTCTTAAGGCCCCTACAATCTCCTGGTTCATGACTCGCGTATTGGTTGTAGTTCTCACTGCTTTAGCGGTCTTTTCAGCGATTTCGATCAGAGACTCGATAGTTGCACTACCTGTTAAGAAAGACTTTGCTTGTGCGGTTAATTTTGTCTCAGCAGCGCCTACTGAGTCTCCTGATTCCTTGTATAAATCTTCAATTCTCCTATTCGCTGAATCTAGACTTTGAAGGATATTCTTGGATCCTCCAAACTCGCAGTTTAGTGACCATTTTCCAGCCTCTTTACCTGCTAATGAGCCAGTGTAGAGATTTTCCAACATGGTGTTTCCAGGTAATATCGATGAAGTGTGAAACCCTGTGCTTGCAGAGGGGCCAGCTGCGTAAACGCCTGTTGCCCACATCTTGCCTGACTCGATTGTGACTCTCCCTTTTTCATCCACAGGAATCCCACCGGTGGTCTCCATGACTTGATGTGTTACTGGAATCACATCAATCGAAACGTCCAATCCTGTAGAGTCTAGAATTGTCTTTCTTATCGAGTCGAACCAAAGCGAATGCTGGTCATCGATAAATCTCATATCGACTACCGCATCTCCTCCATGGTTCAATGGATCGATATCTTCCCCGGATTCCGACCTGTATCTTCCACCGGCACCTAAAATCTCGAAGGGGATTGGGATGTTCGTTCCTCTGATGACCATTGGGTGAAGGGGAACCTTGTGCAAATTCTGTGGGTTGATACCCGCTCTTATTGCCATTGCAATCGCATTTCCTGAGCCGATTGATGGGTTGGACCAAAGCCCTTGATAACCCTCATCAGCCAATATTATTGCTTTACATTGGTATGGCTTTACTTTGCCGTCGAGTAAGTCCAGCGCCACAATTCCTCGGATCTGGCTATTATCCATCACCAGGGATAATGGGATGTGGTTCTGTCGTCTCTGAATCGATCTCTTGAGGACCTGTTCATCGAGAATCTGGGTTAGGTATCTGCTAGTAGCATCTCCTGCGCCTGAAAGTCGAGGGGCGGCATGTCCGGGCACCGACGAAAGATGAGGTAATCCACCTTTGTCCCTACGAAGTATCATCCCCCACCGCTCTAGCTCAGAAAGAATCTCTACTGAAGAAGAGCATGTTCTTCTAACAGCCTGCTCATTCGTACTCTCATCTCCTAACGCAATTGTGTCTTTGATATGCGCTTCAGGAGTAGTTTCCCCTAGCGATGCGGCAAGACCGGCGGTGGATGGGCTGATGATTGGACCGGGCGACTGGTGAATTATGACGGTATTAGCGCCAGAATCGCTAGACTCGATAGCAGCGCGAAGCGCTGAAGGTCCGGTTCCTATGACCAATACATCCCACGACTCCATGCTGCTCAGTCATCTCCAGATGCATGTTCTGAATGAACATGACGCTTCGTTCATCATCGTATAATGGTTCGAGTGATCATGGAATACACTTCTTTGATTGCATTTCGAATTGTGCTGAAGACGAATCCATCTCCATCTTCCATGATGGTCCATAGTACGAGTGACTTGACTGTGGTTTCGTTTTCCGTGAGAAGGTTGACTTGAACTGAACGGCCTTCGTGTCCTGATTTATTCCAAGCCATTCCGATCCAGAGAATGTGAGAATTGTCAATGATTTCGTTGAATTTATTCCATCCTTCTGTACCACCAGTTCTGCCGGGCCTTACACTTCGATCAATGGGGGGAAGGCGAATTATCTGAATCTCGGGTTCGCCTTCGACGGTTATTATGTCAATTTCAAATGGCTTGGAAGAGTTCTGATCTGGGCTTGCTAGAACGAAGAGGTCGCTCTCACCGTGCATTGCTCTCGGTGGGAGGTCTGCATCTAGTACCCATGTCTCAGATTTACGAAGTCTTGATGCTCTTTGTATCGTTCTAGACAAGAGTCGGAAAAGCCCGGGTTTCCTCTCAATGACATGAGTCAATAATGTCTCAAGTTGTTCGAAATTGAAAGGCTCTTGCTTTTCTCTTAGGCGTTCTACGGATCTGGTGTTCAGGACCTCAGCACAAATCCTGTCTTTTTCATTATGATCGATTTCTCCGATCATTGAGAGGTAGATGGCTCTCAAAACTGTTTCAATAGCATCTTCTGATTGCTGTTGGCGTCTTACTCCTTTGCTGATTTTTTCCATCCAAATGTTCCATCTGCTAGAAGTTTCAGGATCGAGATGTGCATAGACTAGATCGATTAGCAGGGGTTCAGCAAGAGTATCATGAAGAGATGGCGTATGGAGTTTCAACAAGGGGGTTTTTCCAGTATCCATTGATTTTTGTTTTTCAATTGATAGCGTGGCAAATAGAATGACGATGGAGAGGATGGCGGTCAGACTCAGAAGAGTTAGTGAGAGATCTGTTTGGAGTGGAGTGGAAGAAACGGTAGATGCGAGGATGAAGCCGACTATAGCTGCAGAAACCCTGGTTCGCTCTCTGAGCTTGTTTTCTTCGAGTTGATTCAAGATTCTATCAACACCAACATATGATTCTCTGAGTGAAAATCCCTGTCTCCTGAGTTCTAACCGGTCTTTAGCAGCCATTCTTGCATAAGAAGATGCGATTAGCGGGGGGATGAACAGAATGATAGAGGCCAACCACATTATTCTAGAGATATTGAGGATGGCTGAGTCTAGGAATGCTGATGCGGCTATGATGGATGCTGGAAGGGCAAAGGCAAGCGAATATCTTGTAAAGCGAAGAACTGGGTTCGTGGTGAGGTTTGTCCATCTTCCCCTCCATTTGTCTCTCGACAATATTCTTCGTTCCATCGCTGATGAAATCGAAGATTGTTCCTCTTCGGATTCGGCATAAGGTGTTGGCAGATCCATATGTCGTTCGTTCGGCGCTTTTGCTGGGTGTGTTTGAGGTCATCGCTTGATGAGGTGAAAATATGGCATTTCGATAGGAGGCTTTCTTGAAGGGGGCGGCCTGGGCGAGATGGGCGTGTAGCATAGCCTGGATAATGCACCGGCCTCCTAAGCCGGGGACCGCGGGTTCGAATCCTGCCGCGCCCGCCATTATGTTGTGACGATGCGGTTGCGTCCGACTTCAGCGACGCGGTGGAGAAAATCCTCAAAATGGATACGTGCATGGGTGTGTAATTGGATATCTCGACTGCATTTAGCAAGAGCCTGTAGTATCTCACTTCTAAGTGAGTCATTCAATGGGAGTCGTCGGCCGACAAGAGCTGAATGTATCTGGTCAATCACATCCTCTGGCTCAAGGCCGTGATCATCCAAAAGACGGTCTACCTCAGCTACTGCTCCTGTTCTTACTTTGATTCTTCTTCCATTTCGATCTAGCCATCTAGAGCCGACGACATTGCCTTGAAGGGCCATCTCAATGATATCTCTGCCCGCCTTCATGGTGATTCCTTGGATTAAATCGTGAATTGATGAGCGATCGGATAATTTGTCATGTGCCCAAAGTAATTCCAGCATGAATATCGCTCTTCGAATATTGCCCTGACTGACGTATAGGATATCATCGATAATGCCGTCTTCCAGATTTATGCCCTCAGCGTCAATTATTCCTTCCAAGGTTCTCTTGAGTGTTTTATCGTCACAAGCAGGAAGTCGGATCATCTGGGTTCTCGATCTGAGTGCGTCTATGATAGCAGATGGTGCACGAGCCGTGAATATGAATCTAGAAGCTGGACCCACTGTTTCTAGCATTCTCCGTAGATATGCTTGCCATCTCATACTCATATGATCTGCATCTTCGAGGATAATCAACCGACTCAGAGGTTGCGCACTGTTTGATTCGGTTTCCTTGCCGGCTGGCGGTGGGTCATCATTGGAATTGTGTTCCCTGCTGTTTGAAAATGCTGCAAGAGACATTCTGCCAGCGAGAGTGTCCGACGATTCTTTTCCTTCCGGTCGGAGGAAAGTCTCGAACAAATCCATCGCGCCTTTTTTCCTCTTCATGTCTCTGATGTTTCTGACATGAACGGTGGATGACCAAGAGGGACCCAAAACCTGACGCGCATAAAGACGCCATAGAGCGGTCTTACCGCAACCTGGGGGGCCTGTTATGAGAAGATGCGGTGGTTGGGGCAGGAGTGACATTGCAGTCACACGCTCAACAACGCGTGGAGGGGCTGCAAACTGGTCGAAAGTTCGAGGGGCATGATCGACAAGCCAACCGGACACGTACTGTGTATCGTGGCTAGGGTCTTGAAGTCCGCGTTACTCTGCCCGTAGAGTCTTGATGCCATCGGGGCCTTCTTTTCGGGGCTTCACAAAGATTCGATAGCCGCACTTATGGCACGATTTGCCTGTGGCGCCTATCTCTATGAACTCGATATGGCCGCATCGGACGCATCTATACCTGATTTCAAGAGGGTCCATTGGAGATGAGCAATGGTTGCAGGTGGCCGGTCCTTCTGCATCGAAAGGCTTCCTGTCGGTTCGGTTGCAAGAACGGCACTTGTACAAAGTCATGCGGTTCGTCATGAATTGGGCCGGTTTGGCAGCCTTCTTCAACCTGCCCATTATCTCAGACGGTCTTCCGCGCTCTATCGCATATGCTGACGAAGTTTCTGAATATAGTCTCGCCGAACTCGGAATCATTGACCTCTGGATGGAATTGGACCCCTAAACGATCGCCGGAATCGTTCTGCATTGCTTGTACACGGCAAGAGTCGCTGGATGCTGTTATTCTGAAATTCTCAGGTACATCTACTACCTCGTCATTGTGGCTTTCCCATACGATTTGTTCTGAGGGGGTGGATGAGAACAACGGGCCAGGGTCGTCGGACAGTTTCATCGTCGCGGCCCCGAATTCTGGCTCGTCGGCTTCTGCGGCTCTCCCGCCGTAGAAACCAGCCATGAATTGAAGGCCTGCACATATTCCAAGAATTGGCACGTCCAATGAAAGATATTCGGCGCATCGGCCTAGCTCTCCTGTTAACCCCACTCGCGCTGCTCCACCGGAGAGAATCAGTCCGTCGACTTCTCTGAGTTCATTGAGCGGTGTGTCATTTGGGAATATCTTCGTGTCAACACCAAGATACCGAAGCATACGCCACTCTCTGTGTGTCCATTGACCGCCATTATCAATGACGTCGATGATGAGGGGGGCATCGCTCATGATGAGGTGGTTATCTAGGCGGGCCATCAATACATTGCAGTGGAATCGGGGGGTTTGAACGAGGGGCAGATTGAAAGATAATCCCCAACTCGGTTGGGAAGCAAGCCCCGATGGTGTAGTGGCCTATCATGCAGCCCTGTCGAGGCTGCGACCCGGGTTCAAATCCCGGTCGGGGCGCCAAAAATCACTCTCCAAGGTCTTCTCGCCTTGCGTTATTGTCATCTTTTGGGTTATTGGATATCTGATGAGATAATATCGTTTATCACGGCTGATAGGCCCTGCTCGGCAGGACATAACAGGGATCTGACTCCGAATGCCTTTGCAGCCGCCATATCCGAAATCCTGTCACCCACCATTACAGAATCTACCTCAGATGGTCTTTCGACCCAATCATCGGCAAATCTCATCGAAAGTTCAGACCATTCCTTGGTCGATTCTGCGTGGTTGATCAACTGACGAGCCGCCTCCAGCATGCCTGGATTGGGCTTTCTTGCCCATGCGTTCTGATTCGGGACATAGGGGCTGTGGAGTATCAAATCTAGTATCGCGTCTTTATCTTCAATCAAGAGCATTTTCTGTATCTGGTCGTGGATAAGTGCTAGATTCTCAGAATCCCAGTACCCCCTACCAATCGGAGACTGATTCGTCACAACAGCGATTCGTATGCCGGATCTGCGTAATCTAGCGACGCAATTGGCTGCGTGTGGGAGCAGGATTACCTCCGAGGGTGAGTTGACATAGTTCTCGGACCCGATATTCAACACCCCGTCGCGGTCAAGGTATGCAATGGCCCCAGACCATGGTGTTGAGTCTGGGAGAGGATGGAGCGTCAGTGGAGCATCGATCGGGACTCTGTCGCGACATGGAAGATGCTGCATCACACCCAGCGACTAATCTGGTTGTACAAAGCGCCTTCCTAGAAATGGATGGTATGGGGACTCTTCTCAAAACTATCTCTCAAGTCTCCTTCTGGCATCGAAGAGAGTATTCTACGGCATTGCGAAAGATGGTAATTGAAGGAGCTCTCCCATGTTCAATCTCATCATCTCTCGTCCAATCAGGTGAGAGCCAGGTGCTATGATATGCCTCTGGATGTGGCATTAGGCCAAAGACGAGCCCGGTTGGGTCGCAGACTCCTGCGATGTTTCTCCAACTTTGGTTTGGAGAGATTGGATATGGTAGTACTTCATCAGTGGCACCGGGGTATTCTGTCGATGGATCGACATACTTGGCCACGAGTTGACCCCCCTGAGCCCATCGGTCTAGCAGTTCTCTGTCGTTTGTAACAAATTTGCCTTCTCCATGTCGAACTGGCACTCTGATTCTGGTGAGTCCTTTAGTCCAGATGCAAGGGCTATTTGAATCAAATTCGAGCGTCGCCCATCGATTTTCATAATGAGCGCTGTCGTTGAGTGCGAGTGATGCTGTTTGGGTAAGTGTTACTTCCTCATCACCGGGAAGTAGGCCCATCTTTACCAGTACCTGAAAACCATTGCAAATACCGATTACTGGTTTGCCGGCCCGCACGAAACGTCTGACTTGATCACGGAGGCCAAATCTAAGTCTGTTACCCAGCAACCTGCCACTGCCCAGGTGATCTCCGAAGGAGAATCCCCCGGGAACCGCCATGATATGGTAATCGTCCAGATTCAGATCCCCTTTAACGAGCCTATTGACATGTACTTTTTCTGGGCTGCCACCAGCCATCTCAAACACCGCCATAGTTTCAGTTTCACAATTAATCCCGAAGCCGGAAAGGACGGCGATGCGCACTTGGGTCATTGCGGGCCACCTCCATCGAGGGTTTCTTTCCATGCTTTTCGTAAAACGCTCATTGATGTGGAAATTAATGGTGTATCTCCATTGGTTACTGAGATTGTATCGCCCTCTTCAACGACGCCCAAAAGATAGCATGCATGACCTGTCATTGAAGTTTCGAACGCCTCGCTATTTTCCGGTTTCACACTCACGAGTATCCGGCCCAGAGATTCTCCGAACATGGCTCCCCAAGGCTCTATCTGATCGCAGTCGAACATGATTGGGGATACGTCTACCCGCGCTCCGGAATCTGAGCCGAAACAGCACTCTGAAATCGCTACTGCTAATCCGCCATCACTACAATCATGGGCACTTGCGACGAGTTCCTTTTGCATCGCCCCTGTTAGAGCCCTATACATCGCCAGATTTCGAAGGGGGTCTATTTCTGGTACACGTCCGCCGATCCCAGATTGTCCTTGAGTCTCTTCTCTGAGCATGTATGCAATTTCGCTAGCTCCGAGTTCTTGATGGGACTCTCCACAGAGGTATATCCTATCTCCAGGGGATTTGAAGTCACTCGATACAGCCTTTCGAACATCTTGGTGATTCCCAATTAGACTGAATAGAATTGTTGGAGGTATGCTGATCTTCTCACCATGCAGTTTAGCATCATTTTTCATTGAATCCTTTCCACTTATGCAAGGTAATTTGTAAGCTCTACATACATCGTCCAAAGCGCGGTTTGCTCGGACTAATTGAGCTAATTTATACCGGCCATCAGGGGTCTTTTTTGATTCTACTGGGTCAGGCCAACAAAAATTATCGAGGCCGGCAATAAGATCGAGATCGACGCCAACGCAAACTGCATTGCGCAGGGCTTCATCGATGCTGGCGGCGGTCATTGCATATGCATCAATATCGGAATATCTTGGAGTGATCCCATTAGATATCACTGCGCCTTGTGTCTGGCCTTGTATTGGGGCGATGACGGCAGCATCACCAGGGGCGTCGTGATTGACGCCACAGAATGGCTTGATCACTGATTGAGCGATGACTTCGTGGTCATATGAACGGACCCACCATTCTTTGCTAGCGATGTTCGGTCTGGCTATGAGTCTCGAGAGTGCTTCCCCCATCTGTGAGGCTTCTGGAAGTATCACTTCCGCATGTGTGGGTGGGGACCACTCAGATTCGAGTTCTAATTGGGGACAGCCGTCATGTAGGAATGAAATGGGTAGATGGGCTACCACATCGGTTCCCATTCGGACGACGAATGCGCCTGAATCGGTAAATTTTCCAACGGCTGTCGCTTCGACCTCATGAAGCGCTGCGAGTGCTTCGAACGATTCGCAATCCTCTGGTTTTACACCTACAGTCATCCTTTCTTGGGACTCTGAGACCAATATCTCCCATGGACTCAGGCCGGCCTGCTTGAGAGGCACCACTGCGAGATCTAGATCTGCTCCACCTGTCAGTTCAGCCATCTCTCCGACTGAGCTTGAAAGGCCACCTGCACCATTGTCAGTGATAACTTGTATCAATCCCTCATCTCTTGCCTCGATGATCATATCAAGCATTTTCTTCTGAGTGATCGGATCGCCGATTTGAACGGCTGAGCTCGGACTCTCTTCTGTTAACTCAAGACTGGAAAAGGTAGCGCCGTGGATTCCATCGAAGCCAACTCTCCCACCGACCATGTAAACGATATCACCGGGAGTGGGTGTTTTGTCGTGTGATTCCCTTCCATCAGGAAGAATGCGAGGCATTATGCCGACCGTTCCGCAATACACCAATGGCTTGCCTAAATATCTCTCATCGAAGATGATCGCGCCGTTTACTGTGGGTATTCCAGATTCGTTTCCACCGGCCCTGACTCCCGCGTGGACCCCGCGAAATACTCTGGAAGGGTGAAATAGTCCCTTGGGTATGTTTCCTTCGTAATCAGGGGGGCCAAAGCAGAATACGTCTGTGTTTGCAATCGGTTTTGCACCCAATCCCGTACCAAGGATGTCCCTATTGACACCAACAATGCCGGTCATCGCGCCACCGAACGGATCTAAGGCGCTGGGTGAATTGTGAGTCTCGGCTTTCATGCAGAGGCTCCAATTTTCATTCCAAGCAATAACTCCCGAATTATCGTGGAAGATCGAAAGTAGCCAGTCGACTTCTTTCTGGATATCCAGAGTGGGCTTCATGATATGTGTCTTGAATAGAGAATCTATTGTGGATGATTCACCGGTTTCATTGTCTTTATGGTGGATCTTAGCCGCGAATATCTTGTGTGAGCAGTGTTCGGACCAAGTCTGTGCTAAACACTCTAGTTCAGCATCAGTGGGCGCATTCGGCGGTAAACCCAATTCCTCTCTTATTCGTTTCACAGCAGGATCTCTGTAGTGTGATTGTATTGCCTTCATCTCTCGTAGATTGAGCGCCAACAAGCCTCTCTCGCTGATGTCAAGAAGTTCGTCATCGCCTACCTCTAAGTCGACAGTTTCTGATTTGCGCTTGTTCTGATTGGAAAGAATGGGAAAGGGGATCAGATTCTCTATTCTTTTATCTGAATCTAAAATAGCACATTGCTCGAGCATTGGATTGTGTAACAACGCAATTATCGGTTCGATATCAGGAGTGTTCTCCTCGAACCAAAAATGATATGATATCGTCGATGCGACATTGGTCTTTTTTCCAGGGAACAAAGTTCTGAGGCCGTCTTCCGCGGCCATGGCTCTATTGTCGGTTACACCTGGCTTGAACCCGACTTGAACGGTGATATCTGAATGGCCGAGATCGGGGAGGATGCCTGCTGCTATCGTGCCGTCAAGTGAGTGATGTTCTATGATTGGATCTGAAAAAAGGTCTATTGCTGCATTCTCCCTTTCTTCTTGGTTTAAGTCGCCTTGGATGGTGTATCCCAAGCTAGTCCTGATGGTTTTCACATTGATTTCAATTTCTTTTGGGATTATTTTCTTCGTTGAAATCGCTCGGCTGTCGATCAATCCTGAGCCGATTCTCGGAAGTACATCCACGCGCAAGACGTTGTTGTTCATCGATGATTCCCGGCTGAGGGTCCGGCGGGACGTCCATCAACGATGCGCATGAGTTGCATCAGAAGTCCATGCCGCCCATGCCGCCCATGCCGCCCATGCCGCCCATATCTGGGCCACCCGCTGGTGAGTCGGGTTTGGGCTCGTCCGCGACGAGAGTTTCGGTGGTGAGGACGAGTCCTGCAATGGATCCGGCTGACTGAAGAGCGTTTCTGGTCACCTTTACAGGGTCAATCACGCCTTCATCCAGAAGATCGACATATTGCTTATTCCTGGCGTTGTAACCAAAATTATCTGAGTCGTTCTCGATGACCTTTGCAACAACCACACTGGGCTCTTCCCCTGCATTCTCACTGATCTGTCTGAGTGGGGCTGATAGAGCGTCGTATACTGCTTGAACTCCTATCGAATGGTCTCCTGAGCTCTTTTCCATAAGTGGGTTGAGTGCGTCTCTAGCTCTTAGAAGAGCTACACCACCGCCGACTACGACTCCTTCAGCCATGGCTGCACGGGTTGCATTCAGTGCATCGTCCACTCTGGCTTTCTTTTCTTTCATTTCAGTCTCCGTGGCTGCGCCTATCCTCAGAACGGCTACGCCACCGGTCATCTTGCCGATTCGCTTCTGCATCTTCTCTTTGTCCCATTTTGACTTGGAGAGTTTCTCTTGACTCTTTAACATCTCAGCGCGTTCATTGATGGCCTTCTTATCACCCTCGCCGCCAACGAATGTTGTCTTATTCTTGGCTATGATGACTTTCTCAGCACCGCCGAGTGACATTGGTCCCTGAGCTTTCAAATCTGCACTCTTATCCTTTGCAAGTACTGTTGCCCCAGTTAGGATGGCTATATCATCTAACAATTCACCCTGCTCATCTCCAAAGCCTGGTGCTTTCACGGCTGCTGCTTTGACGACGCGGCTGGCTACGTTCAGAACAAGTGTTGCAAGAGCCTCGCCCTCGACGTCTTTTGCTATGATAAGAAGTGGTCTCTTTTGCTGCATACTCACTTCTAAACTGGGAAGTAGGTCTTGGGCACTGTTGACTGTTTGGTCCGTAATCAGAATCATAGGATTTTCCAAGACGGCTTCTTTCTTTTCTCGGTCTGTGATAAAATATGGCGAGATGTATCCTTTGTCAACCTCCATGCCTTCTACCACCTTAAGATCGGTTTCGGCTGATTTCGCTTCTTCCACTGTGATGACTCCTTCCTGGCCGACGGCTTCGACGGCTTCTGCGATTAACGACCCTATGTCTGAGTCGTTGTTCGCAGCTATTGTAGCAACTTGATGAATCGTCTCACTTGTTTCAACTGGATTCGCCATTTCTTTCAGGCGGTCGACTACAACAGATATCGCCTCGTCATATCCCGATTTCAACTCCACGGGGCTTGCGCCAGCAGTGACATTGCGAAGACCTGTGTGGCAGAGCGCCTGAGCGAGTATGCTAGCTGTTGAGGTGCCATCTCCAGCATTGTCTTGGGTCTTGCTCGCAACTTCTTGGACCAGTTTTGCACCCATGTTGGCAAAGGGGTCAGCGAGAGATATGTCCTTGGCAATGGTGACTCCGTCGTTTATGATGGTGGGGCTACCCCAACTCTTCTCCAATACGACAGTCCTAGCGGCGGGTCCGAGCGTGACTTTTACCGCGTTCGCAACTGAGTCGATACCCTCGAGTAGTTTTCTTCGTGCTTCTTCTCCATACAACATTTGCTTTGCCATTCATTTCAACTCCTTTTGTTCAGAGATCCAGTACCTTCGCCTGAAGGTCTTCGGATTTGATTAACATGTATTCTATCCCAAGCCATTCCACCTTTGTGCCGCTGTACTGGCGGTAGATGACTCGATCATCGAGGTTGAGGCCCTCGACATCCGGCCCTATAGCCACCACCTTTCCAACATTCATCTTCTCACGGGCTTCCTCGGGAAGGAGGAGCCCGGACTCAGTCTTCTCTGGTGCGTTTTCCATCTCTAGGAGGACCATTTCCCCCATTGGCTCTATTCCGACAGACATTTCATCAACTCTGGGCTATACAACCCGTGGTTGACTAATTGGGGTCCAATTTAAACGTGTTCCAATACAATTCTCGGGAACCTTGAGGTACTGGTCATCAGAGGGCGTTAGGATGAGTGCGGGTTATGCGTGTCTATCCGTTGATGAAATTCGTTCATCGATGGAAGAGAAGGGAACTCGTGTGATACTTGCAGCGGACCTCTTCACAATCTCTGAGATATCGAATATTCTCAATGAGGTGGGGGGCCATATCTGCATGCTGAAGACCCATGTTGATGGAATACTTGACTTTGATCTGGCTAGGTGGATGAGTGAAGTGGTCGGGCCGGCAAGGAAAATGGGCGTTCTTATGTTTGAAGATAGGAAGTTTGCTGACATAGGTTATGTGTCAAAAATCCAGATGCTCGGACATCAGAGAATAGCTGAATGGGCTGATGTGGTGACTGCGCATAGGATATCCGGACCTGATATCATAGAGGGAATACATGATGCTTGGAAGGAATGTGGTAGGAGGGGTTCAGTTGCTGTTCTGGCGCAAATGTCCAGTTCAGGCAATCTCCTGGATGAAGAATACTGCAGAAGGGTCGTGGACTCATGCCGTGAAATAGACGGTGTTTGTGGTTTCATAGGAAATGGGAGTAATCCAGGTAATATTTCTGAATTGAGAGGTCTTGTGGGAGGGGCCAAGATGATTCTTACACCGGGCATCAATCTGAATTCAGGAGAGGCACGAATGGGACAGAGATACGGTCACCCCAAAGAGGCGATTACGGCTGGCTCTGATGCAGTGATCGTGGGTTCGGGGATCATCAGAAATGCAAAGCCTCTGGCTGCTGCTGTGAAATATGCCAAGGAGGCGTCTGTGTGACGTCTATGTTTTCTCGATGGCGGTGATCCTGATATGGATTTTGGACTTCCAGATGTAGCCGCTGTGATTGTTCTCCTTCTGATCGTTTTCCTTATTGTTAGGGAAATCGTGTTTAGGTGGCGTATTCGGTTGAGGGTGTTGACGGGGGATGCTGAGCTTCTAAGCGACTCGCGGGTCAAAGTGATTGACATTGTTCAGGCGCCTGAGGGAAGCGTGACTGTCGACGCGATAAGAATGGTCGCTGTAGAAGATTGATCCCCTTATCAAATAGGGATGTATCCTGAGTATATCGCCCCAGCAACACCCGCTCCGATAGTGAGTACCAAGAGTGCGAAGCGAATGATCCAGCGTCCCTTTCTCCTCGGTTTTTCTACCGATGCAGGCGAAGTGGGATTGACAGGCATCGGAGGAGGCAGGACGGGGGGCGGTGATGCCGGGGGCGGTGGATCGGGCAGAGGAGGTTGGAAATTAGCCAAGCCCGGGGCGGGGGGTATTACCCCCATTATCTTGGGCCACGCAGTTTCAACATCTGAGGCGATGATGGGGGTAATCAAGGTGGCCATCGCGCCGATTGAGATGGATGTTTTATTTGCTACCTCAGCCCTATTTTTAGGGGTGATTATGACTATTCTTCCTTGGTTGTCATCAGCCCTTATCTGCAGGGCAGTGTCATGTCCATCATTTGGTGGCAGGTCTATTCCCAAGAACACTACCCTCGGACGTATCGATTTGTATATGGAAACAGCGTCCTCGCTACTTGATGTGGATTCGGTGTTCCATCCCCTTTGTTTCAAGATCATTTTCAAACGGCCTGTGGTTATTGGGTCTCTTAATGCAATCAACGCACATGGTGTATCACTCATCGGCCATCAACTCCAAAGATACTGAATACAGAGGGGTCGATGTCCTCAGAAAGTAATTTTGTTAGAAAGTGCACTGGTTCGAAATCTATCAGATCTTGATACTCTTGGCCGGAGCCGGCTAGTACGATTGGTCTATTCGTAGCATGAGCGATTGAGAGGGCCGCGCCGCCTCTGGCGTCTGTATCTAGCTTGGTCAAAACAGCACCATCGAAATGTAATACTGATTGGAATTTTCTTGCTTGTTCAACGGCATCGTTTCCTGCCAATGCGTCACCCACAAACAGGACAATGTGGGGGGATGAAACTCTGTGGACCTTCTTCAGCTCCTGCATTAGATTGGTTTTGTTCTGCATTCGGCCCGCTGTATCGATTATGACTACGTCGTCGCCTCTAGCTTTGGCGCTGTCTATTGCGTCTCTAGCCACTGCGGCTGAGTCTCCTCCTCTCTGGCTTTTGACACAACGTGCACCGATTCGTTCGGCGTGGTCGCTCAACTGGTCTATTGCGCCCGCACGGAATGTGTCCGCTGCACCCAAAACTACGGATAGGCCCCGTTGAATTAGTCTGTAGGATATCTTTGCTGCAGTGGTTGTCTTGCCGGTTCCATTGACGCCCACGAGCATTATGACTACTGGTGGTTCCTCATCGAGCAGTGTTTCGATGGTCTGATCAAAATCCCAATATGAAACTCTCAACAATGAGTCCAACGCAGAGACAAGTGTTGCGTCCAGGAGTTGTCCTACGTCTCCTTTCTTGGGAAGGGGGGCTCCTATGAGTTTCGATCTCATCTCGGCGAGCACTGCGTCAACAGCGATGTGCCCCATATCCGCTTCAAGCAAGGTGGTCTCAAGTTCTGACATTATTTCTTCAAAGGCGGGTGTTGCTGATATTCTTCTTCGGGAGGGTTGATTCACTATTTTACTGAGGTCGATTGACAACCCCTGTGATGGTTTTGGGACCAATTTAGAGGTTTTGATCTCAGGAGAATATTTCACTGGTGTCTTGATTGACTTCGAGGTTCGCTCTCTGAGACGTCTCGTTCGTTTATCAGAAGGGGTTTCAATTGCCTCTAGGGATTCGTCGGTTTCCCATTCGCTTTCACCACCAGGGTTGTCTTGACTCTGTGGTTGGAGAGGTTCGAGTGGCTCGTCGATGATTTGGTTTTCTGGCTCTTCTTGTTCATCGCCCGCCAATGCATCGGGATCCTCGATCTTGTTGGCGTTGCGTCTGAACCGACTTAGGAAGCCCATGTGTTCACCTCAGTCGTCGAGCGTTAGCTCTGTTCCCCTCTTGCGTCTTGGAGTTCGCTTCTTTGGTTGATTCTCTGATGGTTCTTGATTCGTGGGTTCTATTGGGCTTTCAGAGGCGGTTTCTGGTTGATTTTCTTCAATTTGGCTGGTGAGTTCTAAAATTGTAGCTTCAATTCCTCTTGATTCTTCGACCATGCTTTCGATCAAGTTTGTCAGTTCCGCGTTCCTCTGGCTCAACATTTGTATTGCCTTTTCATGAGTTGTCTCAATCTGTACTCCTGAGCCTATGTCTATGACGGGGAGTGCTCCTTCTTCGATGGTGACTGGGATCTGAACGCCGCTTCCAAGGGGTATCAGCGTACGTTTGTTGGGTTGCGACGCAGCGGCTTCGAGAGTCCCTTGGGCCCTGGTTTGTTCATCGAGTAATGCTGAAAGCCGCTCTAATTGCGATCTAAGTGCCTCTTTCCTAGAATGGTTGGCTTCGATGAGGCGGGTAATTCGTCTTGCTTCACCTGACTCCATGGGTGCCTGTTGCAGGGCATCTATTCTAAACGATGGGGGTATTAGGCACAAAGATGGTTTGTTGTAGAGTGGTTTGAACCATCCGTGCGGATTAAATCAGGTTCCCTCGACGGAGGGTCATGGTCAAGGCATTTAGAGCGGTTGGGACGTTTCGAAGCGGTGTGAAGAATCAGCCGTTTACAATTGACGTGGTGGCTGATGATGAGGATGGGGCGATGGAATATATCTACTCCAACTTCGGCAGCAGGCATGGTGTGAAGAGGAGGTTCGTGGTGGTTTCGTCGATGAGTGAAATCGATCCCTCTGAGTCAACGGATCCTCGTGTCATTTCTGCTTTCAGAGAATAATGAATGGCTTGTAACTCATTCTGTCACAATGGTGATACGGTCGGGCTTTGAGGGACGGTCATGCTAAAGAAAGCGGTCATGCGCCAATATTGGCGAATACAGCAAAGTCAGACGCTGATTTCGATGGCATTCTGGGTCACCACATTGACTCTTCTAACCTGGCCGTATGTTCGCTGGAGATTCGACAGTGATTCTACCACATTTGGCATTTCATCGACTTACTGGGGTCTCTTTTCCATTGGTTTGTTTGTGATTCTCTGTGTTATGATAATCGGTTGGCTATACGATGTGATTTTTTCACTCTGGAGAGCTCATATGGCAGTAATACAGGAAAGAAACCCGTATACGACTTACATGTTGAATGGGCCCGTCGGTTCAATACTAGCACAAACGAATGAAATTCTGAAGAGAATGGCTGAAGATGACGAGGATATTGTGAGGCACACCCAGTTTGTTGACAGGTGGTTATCTTGGAATTCGGAGCAGGAACTATGGGAGAGAACTATGGATGGCTTCACGAATGTCATGGGGGATGAAGATCCGGCTTTGCTTCATTTTTCTAAAAAGGGTGAGTCATGAGTGTCGAAGCACCAATCTCAGATTCTCTGAGTGTGGATGTAGTGATACCGACTTTTCGCCGACCTGTAAATTTGGAAAGATGTCTTAACGCGCTTAACAATCAAAGCATAGCACCGGCTTCTATAGAAGTGATAGATGATTCAAAGCTAGACCGAGGGCCTGCCTTTTCAAGAAATATTGGTTGGAAGAGGGGGAGTGCTGGAATAGTCGCCTTTACTGACGACGATTGCGTACCATCTCCTAATTGGATTGAGTCAATTTTGAAGGAATTCGAGGATATTGATGTCGATATCGTTGAGGGTTCTGTCACAACCGAGAATGAAGGTGTTATACTTTCAATGGACCCGCTTCCAGGAGATCGTTGGAATCGTTTCAAAACTGCGAATATGGCATACAGAAGAAGGGTTTTGGATGAGGTTGGTGGTTTTGATGAGCGGTATTTCATACATAGAGAAGACACGGATATCGCATGGAGGGCCATTAAATCCGGGTTCTCTGTCTCATGGGCGCCGGATTGCATCGTGCATCACCCTGATCGGCCAGGGGTGCAGAGGATAATGCCAAGAAGCGAGATACTGCTATACAGGTGTGATAGTAGGAAATATGCTGAAGTGGCCGCTGGGATGGTATCTTTTGAAACACTAAAAAATGGAAAATTGAAAGAAATGCGGAGTGCACTCAGGAGTTATGGGGATGAGTTTGTTGCGCCACTCAACAGAATGGAGAGTTGGTTTCTTTGGTCGAGGGGGTTTTTCCTTGCCATTTGTAGAAAAATTGGGATAAGGTAATTCTCTCAAGGCGTGTTAACAAAATGGTAAAATTCGATATCGAATTTGTTCAATTTCTCGATATGAGCCCTGTTGGGGGGTTCGTGTTTGGTGCGCGTGATGTATTGGAAGAGTCGCCAAAATCGCAATTTCTTGAATAAGAATATCATCGCCCATCTATCTCCGAATGTTGGGTGTTTAGTATCGGACTCCTTTTCCCAGCCAAGTTCATCTAAAGCATTCATTCCAGTTTCAGCAACTATGATTTTGTCAAAGAGGGTTGTGTTTTCCTTAGCTATTCGTGCGTGCTCTTCTGTAACTGGATGCGTTGGATTGTGATTCCTAGAAAATATTCGAATGTAATAGTTAGGGGATGTGTGAATTGCTTTCTCAGAGAGGTACTGATCGTAATTTATTGACTTAGACCACATCCAGTAATAATCGAAATTAAAATTAGAAATGAATCGGTTAATCGGATCTCTGATACAGGTGATAAGACATACTCGAGGGTCTTTGGATAAGATATCAAAATCGGGTCCGCCCCATTCTGTGGCGACAAATGTGACTCCTCTGTCCTCACATTTATCGATGAATTTGGTTAATTTCGATCCTGACATTTCCCACAAAGGTATGACTCCGTGCTCATCACAGGGATTTCCATTTTCGTTCGTTGGGTAAAATATCTCTCCATTTGCTTTTGCTCGCCTTATGACGTAAGTGCCAGCAGCCTTGTGAAGATGTTGGAACCACACAAGACGATATTTCGACATGCTTTCTGGTCGGAAAGGGCGAACTTCACCATTTCGCAATGTTGTATCCCCCGACACGAGGAAGGTGTGCAGATGAGTGAATATGTCTGTTTGATGAATAATTCAAGGTTCTTGGGTCATGATCTCGAGTATCCTTTCACACGCGTTGCCGCCCAAATCACCGAGATATTTTTGCTTCATCAATTCACGTTGGATGGCATGTGTTGAAGGGTTTTCCAATGCCTCGGAAAGAGATGAGAATAATTCAGTGGATGTGTGACATATTGGAGATGGGACTAACTCAGTATAATCTTCAAGTAAGCCATTCTTAAGGGTGTAATTTTGTAAATCATATGGAGAAAATATCACTGGTCGATCGAGTATGAGCCAATCGATGTATGCGCTGGAGTAGTCCGTGACGAGGATATCGGCCTGTTTGAAAAGTTGGTGCAAATCCGGCTCTTCATCGTGAGTGACGCAACTTATTCTCTCTGATGAAAACACAGGAGGATCTGTTATCCAATGTGGTCGGATGATTAGATTGGCGTTATTTTCAACTAGGAAATTATGCATCTGTTCTTCGTTTATTTCAGGGTGCATCAATACCTGAGAATGGTTTCCTGAGCCTCCTCTTCTTTCTCTGAATGTGGGAGTGTACAATATGGTTTGATCAGTTGGTTTCTTCTTCTGGCTCATATCATACAAATGATCATTTCTTGGGTTTCCCGTTAGCTTGAATTTGTCGTCGCTTAAACCAAAGGCAGCAGTATGGGTTTTCTTTTCATATTCTGAAGCCACGAAGAAGCGATTTACATTTTTAGAGGAGCGGAGGAAAAGGTCCACGGTTTTTCCATAGTCTTTTTTTAACTCACTTTTGAATTTGAGAAGCCCTATTTTTTTGAGGGGGATTCCATGCCATAATTGATTTACATATTTCGAAGGTATCCATGGCATTTTACACATATCCTGCCATCCGAAGGATAGGAATATTTGCTCGGATCTCAAATAATAATATGCTGATTTGATAGATGGAGCCATTACAACTGAGCCGGGATAGACGGTGTGTACTTGGCGGTAGACGTCTGGATTATTTGTGAGCCATATTGCTTGGAGGTGGGTGGCTTTTTTTTGGATGTGTTCGAATAATGCTCTTGAATTGTCAGAATACAAACGGCCTTCATTCGAACCGAATAATACCATCCCCTTCTTTTTTGGGATGAAGAAGCTCATGAAGCGGAATGACCAGGTCCAAGGACCGAAGAAGAGCCACCAGTACCAGGCCCATGGCTTGTAAAATGGAATTTTTCTTTTGAAAAGGAGGTGTAATTTAAAAAAAATTGTTCGGCTTTGATTGTGTGGTTTGATCAAATTAATCCACTTCCATTATCACCATAAATTTCTGGCCTTCTCCAAATCATTGTGATTGTCAATCTCCATCCATTTATGCCCTTTAATATCGAGCGGCACGACTTTACTTCCTTCCATAGAGAGAAAGTCGTTTATTGCAACTTCAGTCCATTTATTCCTGTCTCCGGCCTCATTGTACTTGCTCATTATTGAATGTAAAATCTGAATGTCATCATTTGAAAAATTGTACAAATCTATCGATGTTTTTCCTCCTTGGGCTTCGGATATGGATTTTGAGATGGTGGTTGCTCTGCCTTTTGAAATTAATATTTTCATATTTTCTTCAGCGTACATCGAAGAGTCGATGGCTATACAGCTTATATCAGAGTCATACACATTCCTAATGATTGATTGGGAATAAACGCAGTCACCATTAATTATCATGCAGTTCTCTGCAGAGGTAGTTCTTCTTCCTAAACCAATTCTGCAGGATTCCATGTTGTTAGTTGTTAGATACTCCTCATTTTCGATGAGGATTACGTTTTCAGGATAGTCCCTCATTTCATCCATGACAATATGAGATTTGTATCCCGTTACTACTATGATTTCCATGGAAGAATTGCATATGAGTAATTGGTCTGTTATTCTTCGGACTATGGATTTCCCGGATACTTGAACGCAGCATTTTGGGATGTCGTTCGTCAGCGGGGCTAGCCTACTTCCAATACCCGCTGCAAGAATTATCGCTGACTTCAGCATACCACCCCTTAACATGCCAATGTCGAGTTGTTGTGTTTATGATTAATTGGCAAGGGTCCTGTGTAGCGAAGGTTAATCTGGAAAGATATGTAGTGAATTCTGGGTGAATGTGTTGTCAGTGGGTGATCACGGCGATCCCTCGGGTCATCGACGACGGCTTCTCGAGTTGGATAAGAAAGATCTTGTTGAGGAAGTGATTCGAACTTGGGACGCTTTGGCGGGTTCTGAAGCTGAATTGGGTGAGGTGCGAATCAAAGTAGGGCAGTTAGAGGTTGAAAACGCCAAAATAAGAGGGGTTAGGGGGGTGTCTGCGACCAAAGTGGAAATGGCAGATAGAATCGAAGAACTGGAAAGGGAGATTTCTGTCTTGTCTGTGAAAGAAGGCAATAGAAGCGAGGATGATGAGGAGTTGGCACGTCTCAGAGAAAAAGAAGAGACTCTGCTAACAGCTCTATTAGATCTTGAGAGGGAGTTTGCCTCTTCTCGGTGAATGCGGTTTCAATTAGATTCCAGAGAGGGTAATCAGAATGGTTTCACTACTCAGAATTTCTCCTCTCCTCCTATTCCTCGTAGGGTCCGTCTTTCACACAGGATGCGTGGGTGTTACAGAAGACGAGGTTCGGCTATCTGTCGAATACACTCATTCGAATGGCACGATAGTTGAAGAATTCGTGGATGGTGAGTTGGTTTCCAGGGTTGTGGTAACCATCGATTTTGACTTCACGAAAACTGAAGCGACCGCTCCATTTGAATTCGGAATATGGGGCATTGAAGAGCCCCTGTCACAAAATCAGAATGGAAATGTGATTTCAGTTGATTTTTCAGAACACGGGATATGGGACCTAACAGCTTTTGCTCAGACTGAAAATGGGGTTATGGCTACAGAAGAGATTGTAATACGGGTAGAGTTACAAATTGAATGGGAAGAGGAGAGTACCTATGATCCGAAGCCCCTTGCGATAAACTCGGTTTCCGAATTCAGTGGTGTGCCCGCTAGTTCCATCTTAATACATTCAAAAATTGAGAATCCTGTTCTCATAGAAAATATCGGAGGCGGACGGGAAGTTGAGGTATCTTGGGCATTGATAGATGAGATTGGTATCGTATGTCAAAGCCAGAAGGGGTATGTGGATGAAGGGGAGGAAGTCGTGTGGCACACGGTTCACTTCGGTACCTATGAAGTTCATGAGCTTCACATCGAATATGAAGAAGGGCAGGATTACATCGATGTGTCTCAAACTGTGACTGTCCAATATCCGGAAACATATGAAACTAAACCTAATGCCACTCAGTAGATTGAACAATGGTTCGTTGTGGGTAAATTGGGAGACAGCGTGTATCGCACAATTCAACGCACACCTCAAGAAGGAAGTCCTGCGTTTCTATTTTCACTCATTTGATCGCATGGAAATTATGAGTTCTGATATTACTTCTCGAAGCTCGTCTGCATTTTCGAATTCCTCTCCCAGCGTGCCTGTTACGATCCAATCCGCACCGGCTTCTACCGCGATTCTGGCAGTGGCTCCATTCCTTATTCCTCCACCTACCACAATAGGTATGTCGGTACTTCTACGAGCTGCTGAAATCAGGTCTTGGGAAACTGGTGTTGCTGCTCCACTTCCTGCTTCCAGATACAGGAGTTGGAAACCGAATAGTTCGGCTGCTGCAGCATATGACGATACTCTCTTTACATCTCCTGGTTTGATCAGGTCTGCTTTCCCGACTTCGCCTGCTTTCCCCCCTGGTGCGCATATTAGATAGCCCATGGGTATCGGTCTGATTCCTGCTTTTTTGATGTATGATGCGCCTGCAACTTGTTCTCCAATCAGGAATCTTGGGTCCGTGCTGTTCATCAGCATCATGAAGGTTATTCCATCGGCGTTGGGGGATAGTGCGTTTGCTCCCTGTGGGAAGAGTATGATTGGTATTCTTCCCTGGGTTTGCGCATCGGAGTCTTGAGTGGCCGCCCACTCTATCAGTTCCAGTGCTTCTCTGATAGCGACTACTGTGCGGTCCACGTTATCTGAATCTGTACCAGAGGATCCGCCGATCAAAATCATAGAGGAGCCGGCCATTGCGGCTGCAATAGCACGTTTTGCAGCAACATCGGGCGTTTGGTCGGCCGGATCTATGAGCAGGGCGTGCCTTGGGACGTCTCTACTCACTATGCTTTCAACGCCGACCACGTGTTTGCACAGTGGATGGTGGTATTAGGAGTATTTCGGAGTTTGCAAGTATTCCCTCGCATCTATAGTTCCCTTTTCGATTTCGATTGGTATGGTTTCGAAGGGGTCGTTTCCAAACCAAATAGAGGTTTCAAGTGATGCTTTGCTCACAATTGGTTTCTTTGACCAGGACTCGCATGTTCCATCGCCCCTTGGTATACATTCTTCTTCGCATGGATCTGGAAATGATGATCCAAACCATTTTTCTGATTCTTTGATTTCCGGGTCATAGATATAATCGAAAGATATCGGTTCATTTGAAATCTGGCCTGCGCCTATAATTGCAAATTTGTTGTTTTTGAGTTCGAGTAGGGAGCTGCGTAAGTGAATGATAGCGCCTCGTTCTGCAGCTTCGATCCCCAAGGCTCTTGAAATCCACATACCCCGTATGAATGTGTCCGCATCCACATCTCGGGGGAAGTGTCTGACTAAGATTTTCAAAAGGGGATGTGCATTCAATTTGGATCCGGGTTGCAGAGATTGAGAAAGGCCGATTTCTGGCTCTCTAGTGATTATATGAATTTGTATCTCATCCCCATTGAGTAATGCTTCGAGGGCGAATGCAAGGTGTCGGATTGTGATTCCATTCACCAAAATTCTCATGATTATGCTTCCATGATAGAAAGTGCGTGGACGGGGCATGTGGGTATGCAAATCTCACAGTGAGTGCAGGATTCTTCTCTGATTGCTATTATGGGCGGTTCCAGAATTAATACATCAATAGGACATGCTGCTATACAAGCAGCACAACCGAAACATCGGAGTTCGTCCAAGACTAAATTATGCCCTGGTACTCTCGCCATGAACAGTGCATGACGAACATCCCTTTTCATTGATACGGACCCCCTGTGTTCCAGTGGAGATTACAATTCACTTCCTCTGATCACAGAATGAATCTCTCAATAATCATAAACCAAAATCAATATTGAGAATTAAGCGCTGATAAATCCACATATTCATTATTTTACAATTCGACTGATTCTAAGTTCGACGAGAAATTAGGGGGTGGGTCCGAGGTTTCATGAACTTGGGCTGGAACAACTAACCATGCCTAAGGTGTGGCTTCACTTTCTAGGTGGTGCAAGAGAAGTCGGAAATGTAGGTTGTACCATTGAAACACATGGAACTAAGAGAATTCTAATTGATTATGGATTGGCAGCTTCAAGGCCTCCTAGATATCCATCCCCCGCCCCTCATGTGGATAATGCGATAATCACACATGCACATATAGATCATATCGGAATGGCGCCGTGGTTGGCGGGTCATCACAATGCTAAATTGCACGCTACTCCCCTTGTAGCAGATTTATCCGGAATTATGTGGAGAGATACCTACAAAGTATCCAGCATAGAAGGGTATCCACTGACATGGGATAAGAGGGATATCGACGACGCCGCCGATTCCTGGCTAACCCATGATCATGGCGACACATTCGAATTGGATGGATGGAACTGCACGCTGCATCTAGCAGGCCACGTTCCCGGGGCTTCCATGATCGAGCTGAGGAAAGAGGACCTCACGATACTTTGGACGGGAGATATCGATACACGAAACAGCCCAAACGTCCTCGGCGCCAAACCCATCAAATGTGATATTCTGGTCATGGAGGCGACATACGCTGCAAGAGACCACAATGACAGATCGGAAGAAGAAAAGAGACTCGTTGAAAGAGTTCAGGAGATACGATCTCGTGGCGGCACTGCCATCATTCCCAGTTTTGCTTCTGGAAGAGGTCAAGACATCATCAAGATCCTTTACGAAAACGATCCTTCCTTGAATGTACATTATGATGGGATGGGAACGAGAATATCTCAGATATGGATGGATAACCCCTCCTATCTGAGCGACCCCACCGTCTTCGAGAGAGCCTATCGGTGGTCAAAAAGGGTGAGGGGAAAGTCAGACCGCTTCAAGGCCTTGGAGGCGGATGTAATCGTCACCACATCCGGTATGCTAGATGGCGGTCCTGCAATATGGTATCTCAACCGCTTACGACATGATTCCGCCAACGCCATCTTACTTACAGGGTATCAGGCGGATCGCTCCGGCGGCAGGTCGCTCTTGGATACAGGCATGCTTCCGATTTTTGGAAAAATGACAAAAATAGACTTGGAGGTGGAGAAGTTCGATCTCTCGAATCATGCTGGGAAGAGCGATTTAATTCAATTCGCCCTAGACTGCAAACCGACACACCTCGTTCTATTTCATACTCCTGACGATGATGTTGATGAATTTGCGAGGAGCTTTGGCGAGACACCCCCATTTCAGATATTAATCCCTGAAAACGGGAAAGATATGGTCATTGATACCGACGCATGACAGACGAATCGTTGATATGCCGTATAGATATAAGCGCCGACTAAGAGGCTTCCTCAGGAGACTAAATTATGAGCGCAGTAGACAACATACTAGACAGAACATTCGGACTCAGCGCCAAAGGCGTGACCGCATCATCAGAGATCAGAGCAGGGATAACCACGTTCCTAACGATGGCTTACATCCTATTCGTGAACCCGTCGATGCTTGC
>Ga0115013_10000182_pt1 | contig 41293 bp, 36 predicted proteins | sample SouAtlMetagenome_2_FD_88686 | JGI IMG/M metagenome (GOLD analysis project Ga0115013, IMG submission 88686) | Marine eukaryotic phytoplankton communities from Atlantic Ocean - South Atlantic ANT15 Metagenome | ecosystem: Environmental > Aquatic > Marine > Oceanic | place: South Atlantic Ocean...
CAGGCGGCGTAGGCCTCCTCAAAATCAACGTCGCAATCCTCGCGATCGGTGATCCTCTCTCCTCCCAACTTCTCTAAACGTTCGTCGAAAATCTTGCCCATCTCGCAGTATTTTTCGTAGCTGGTGTCTCCCAATGCACAAATTGAGAAACGCAGCCCCTTCATATCCGGAGACTCCTTGATAAAGGCATTGTAGAAACCTTCCACCGTTTCGGGCGGCTCGCCATCTCCCCAAGTGCTGATGATCACCGCTAGATTTTCGGCCTTGGCGAGATCAGCCGGATTCAGATCGGCGAGATTTTTCAAGACTGCTTTAATTCCCTTTCCCTTTGCCGCTTTCACAGTACGGGCGGCCAACTCCTCGCTATTTCCCGACTCGGTGCCATAAGCGACGGTGAGATTGATCGGTCCAGTCACTGCAGAAGATCCAAGACCAGCGAGATACCCGCTCAACCACGACGATTGCTCGGGGGAAAATCCCGAAATTAGGGCGGAAAGCGAAGCGTTCTGCTCTGGAGAAAATGGTGCGTGCGAGGGAATCATCGCTTAAACCTTATAAAGTTAATCATCTTTGTCAGATTTTCTTGGGGTAAGTTGTACTGCCCAAATGAAAGGTGCAACCTTTTTTCGAGTGTCATATTCTCAGAAAAGACATACTCCTCTTTTTGTGCATCGCTGGTTTCGAATCCTCCTTTTTCTCCCCACTCTTCTTCTCCAGTCCTGCCTGATTGAGGGAGAGGAGGAAATCTGGATCAAGGCCGACGGAGCGGGCAAGATTCGGATTCAATACACGATCCCCACCCAAATGGTCAAAACCATGGGAAATCCCGACGCCTACATTCGCGCCATTCGGGATATCGATAAGAGGGAAGACGGTGCAAGAATCACGGAGCTGAGTTTCGCAAAAGTCGGCAAGCAATCGCTTTTCGGGGGGAGTTCACGATTCATTTTGGAAACAGAATTCGATGATATCCAGCAGTTTTTCGAACTCGTCAAGAGGAATAAAGATGGCTTTGTTTCCAAGACCGGAGCCAATGCCGACAAGATCGAAACCATTTTGGGCGATTTTGATCTGGAGATGAATTTCTCAAGGCTCCGGGCGGGGCGAACAGTTTCCTTGGAAGAACTCCTACCCGAAGCGGTTCACAAATTCCCCAATGCCCTCGGGCAATCCAATTTCAGCTACATTTATCACCTCCCGCTCCCCATCAAAGAAACAAACGCACACCATATCAGCGAAGACCGGAAGACGGTAAAGTGGAAATTCCTTCTCAAAGATCATGTCACCCAGCCGCTTATCCTGAGGCTGGAGACAAACACGCCTCTCCCCTGGTGGTTCATCGCGATCATCACCATCCTCGCCTTGATTGTCATTTGGGTTCTCCACCGGATGATTCGCGGAAAGTAAAAAGCAGCACCTCAATGAAGAGATGCTGCCTTAAAATAATCAGCTGCGGTTGGTTAACCGAAGATCGACGTAATCGGCTTTCCAAGTTCAGCTTCGGCGCCGGCCATCCGGAATGGGCGTCCGCTTGGAGAACTAACGACCTGAGTATAATCAATACCAAGGGCATATCCAATCGTAGCATTGAAGTCCTGTACAGTGACCGCATTTTCAGCAACACGATTACCGTTCTTGTCGGACTCACCGTATTTCTGACCTCCGGCGATTCCACCACCGGCCATGACCGTGGAGAAACATGCGGGGTGGTGGTCACGACCACTATTGTGCTCTTCCACGATCCGTGGGGTCCGGCCAAATTCAGTTCCAATAACCACGAGGGTGCTTTCCAAAAGACCACGCTCATCAAGATCTTTCACCAATGTGGAGAAGCCCTTATCGAGAACTGCAGCGCGTGACTCGACCGCATTGAAGTTGTCGTAGTGAGTATCCCATCCACCAAGTGAGACTTCGACAAAGCGAACTCCCGACTCGACAAGGCGACGGGCAAGCAAACAGCCCTGACCGAATCGATCAGAACCATATTTGTTGCGCCCCTTGGAAGGTTCACGACTAATATCAAAGGCCTTGAGATCCTCACTCTGCATCAACTTAACGGCTTCATCATACAAGCTGTCATAAGCCTTAACGTCGGGCGTCTTATACTTGTCGCCAAAGCTCTTATTCAAAGCATCAGCAATTGCGAGTCTACGATTAAAATCTTCTTCGCTAACCGATCCAGCACGAGATGAGTTTTTAAGGCCTTCGTCAGGGCGACCGAGGGGCACGCCACCGAACTCAGCCCCGAAGAATCCGGGCGAAGAGGCAGAAGGGCTTGTGCCGACGGTCACAAATCCAGGAAGCGTGGTATTCTTGCGACCTTTCATCCGAACAACCCAAGCACCAATCGCAGGGTGAACAATGGTTCCACGAGGTGAGTAACTGCGGTGAAGGAGATACTGTCCCTGACTGTGGGCACCTTGCTTTGAGGTCATTGAGTTAATGACACAAATCTTGTGAGCAATCTTTGCAGAGCCGGGAAGATACTGCGAAAGCTGCATATCCCCCGATGCTGCGATTGACTCAACGGGTCCCTGAACCTCCTTGTTCCCGGGCTTGGTATCCCAGGTATCAAGGTGACTCATACCACCTCCCATATTCAGGAAGATGACGTGTTCGGCAGTTCCACTGCTTTTGCCTTTACTGCGTTCTTGAGCTCCGAGAGATCCAGTGGCGAGACTTGCACCAAGCATGGGTGCGACGCTCACTCCAAGATAACTATGGGCTGCATTGATCATAAACTGGCGGCGACCAAGTTCGTCGGCTTTAAGAAATGATGCTTTATCCATTGTTCGAGTTAGTTGGGTTTTCGTTTTCTGTGGTGAGGTTTATTACTGCACGAAGATGAATTCGTGAGTGGCGACAAGGGCGGATACAAGATTCTGATAGCTGTCACGTGAACCATCAATGACGTCACGCATAAGCATATTCATTTCGTCATCTGTTGGAGGTCGACTAAGAATAGCGTAGTATATGTAGCGGACCTTGTCGGCATCGGTAGTCCCGGCTTCTAACGCATTGTAGACGGCAGCGCCACGATTACTGACAACCATCTTTTCGACGTGACCATTCATTACTTCAAGAACCTGGGCCATGTTGGCTTCTCTGGTTTCATTGCCGACCAACTGACGGTCGGACTGACCATATTCGCGGAGCAAGTGATTTGATGGAGCTGGTGAAGACAGTTCCGAGGCACGAGCAATTCCACGGGCAGGCCCCGGACGGGACTTCTGAGCCATCATCATCATTTCAGTGCCTTTCCCGGAGCTCTTGCTACCAGAATTAAACTTATCAAGGAGATTCTCGGCATATGCGCGGTATTCCTGAGGTGTCTTGAGGGCCATGACTTCGCTGGAAAGCTCGGCCATTGTTTTTTCCCCTACCATGACGGGGCGTCCCTTATAATAGATGTGATCGCTATATTTACGCTTCGCAAGTTTGTCAGGATCTTCAGCGACCAAAGTAACCAAACTATCCCAAACCTGCTCTGCGCTCATGCGCTCAACTTGTCGACCATTGAATGCCTGCGGCACACCGGCCTCAAAGGCTTGCGGGTTGGCTGAAAACTGAAAGGTCTTTGTGAGAAGCAAGACATTCTGGAAGGCCTTGAGATCGTAATCGAGATCGACCATCAGGCGCATCAAATAACGAACCAATCCCGGAGAGAGCGCCTTCTCAGGAACTTTAAACTCATCAACGGGCGCTGTGATCGGGCTACCCATGATTCGCTGCCACATACGGTTTACGATTACGTAGTCAAAATTTGGATTATCTTTGGTCAACCAATCAGCGAAGGCATCGCGTGACTTTCCAGAATTCTTGCGGTCAGAGGAGCGAATCTTTTTCGCGAAGTGAGTTCTTCCTCCCACCCATTCACCGGGGTCGCCGTCCTTATACTGATAATCGCTAGGAAGCTTAATGCGTCCATCACCTCCGCCACCCAGGGTGTTGTAGTGAATGTTATCACGCATCCAGTACATTACGTTTCCAAGTGGAGAACGGCGGAAATCTTCGTCATTGACGTAATTTACGGTCTCGCGCCAAATTCTGGAATTTATTTCACTCTGACCATTTGTGAAAGCAGCGAGTTCGTAGAAATCCATACGCTCCCACTTGTTAGTCGGGCTATCGTGGCACTGGGCACACTCTAGACGCTCGCCAGTAAAGATATGCATCGTGAGGGACATGTTATCGAGTGGCATTCCTTTATCACGAATGTAGTAACCAACGGCTCCATTGCCTTTTTCCCAAGCAATCCCTTTCGCTGATACCAGTTTATGCGCAAATTCGTCCCAGGGCATATTGTCCTGAATGGACTCCGTAATAAATCGCATATAGGGGCTGGCGTCGGAACCTTGACCATTATCAAAGCGTTCCTTGGCTCGAAGCAGATCCATAATGTAGTTCTGCATGTGGCTGCGATATCCGTCGCTCTGCAGAAGATAAGTTGTCATCATCTCGCGCTTGTTTGGATCATCAATCTCCAAGAAGTTGGATGCTTCCTTCAAAGTTGGAATCCGTCCGGCTCCGATCAAAAAGCTTCGGCGGAGAAAAGTAGGGTCATCCACAACTTTGGGAACGGGCAGCTTCTTGTTTTTAAAGATTTCAGCGACAAATTTATCGACGTTATAAGCGGCCTTTTTCAAGGCTGCCGGGCTTTTCTTGTCGCTCTGTGCGACAAGCGGAGAAATCAGGCCGCCTAGCAAAAGGGTGTAGAGGATTTTACTCTTGATCATCAGGGATACGATTGGTGTTCAATTCCCCTAGGGGAATTTCGGAAAATATAGATATTTTCCCCTTCCTGTCAAACTCTGAAGACAATTAAGGCCCTGAAAGCAGGAGAACTTGGAAATACCAAACCCCCAATTCCCAGCCACCAAAAACCCACGTAAGAGCTGCTAGCGCGAGAAAAGGCCCGTACGGCAATGGTTTACCAAAACCCACCCGGGAAGCTACGGCGACCAGGATGGCATATATCGAACTGACAAAAATTGTGAAAAATACGGCCGGCCACCCCAAAAATGCTCCGATCATGCCCAAAAGATGAGGATCTCCCATCCCCATGGCTTCCCTTGGAATGACCACCGAGGTCGCATTCCCCTGCAATGACTCCAATTTTTCAATGCTCCACCGCTTTTCAGCCATCGTGAAGCCATCTCGCTTCAAAATCCCTTTTTTTCCCTGAACACGCTTTCCATCGACCTTAAATCCATGCCCATCAATGATGAGTTCGTCCGAATCCCGAAAAAAGAGATCATCCCAAGAATGAGCCTCCTCTCCCATCAACCAATGAAGCTGGGGGTTATCGCCCCAACCTTCCTGCAATTTCCATGGTTGGGCCTTCTTCAAAATGACCTTTTTCCGCCCCCAAACAAGCTTCCCCAACAGAACAACCATTAAGAGCGTCCCAAAGCCCGTGCACCATCCTGCCGCGGCCCACTTTAATCCCTGCAACCCGGAATCAATCCGACTCTCATTGACCAAATCGAGTAGTTGAGGCTGAAACAAGCCCCCGATTACTGCGATGACGCTCGCTCCGCCCGTCCAAGTGATGGGAATCACCTGGTGCTCAGCGTCGATATAAGAAATGGCAACCAAGACTGTCAGCATCACAATCGCGAGGATCGAACTAGTCATGGGAAGATTTCGCCAGGCCGCATAATACAGAATTCCGGTAAGAATTTCGACGATAATGTATCGAACCGCTATCGGCGCGGCACAGATCTTACACCTCCCCCCTTGAATCAACCAAGTGAAGACCGGAATATTCTGCCAAGCCGGGAGAGTCGTCTTGCAATGCGGACAGAACGACCGCTTCGGTTCGTTCACCGAGAGTCCGCGCGGGATCCGGTAAATGGCCACATTCAAAAAGGAGCCCACGCAAAATCCAATCAAGAGAATCCCCACACCCAGGGCCGGGCTGTTCCAAATTGCAAACACGACTACAATTTACGCGCTCTCTCTCAAAAATCGAATCAATTCCCAGTTGCGTTAACGCTGGTTCAGAGCAAGCCTCCGCGCGCACCCATGAGCTCCCAGAAAGAACTCGCCCTAGACACCGCCCGCATTCTTCGCGGTGCCGGGCATCTTGTTTATTTTGCAGGTGGCGCGGTTCGGGACCAGTTACGCGGGATTGAGCCTAAAGACTACGATCTAGCAACCTCCGCCACGCCCACTGAAGTGCTCGCTCTCTTTCCAAAATCAGATGCCGTCGGCGAACACTTTGGAGTCATCATCGTCAAGGGGCAGCGTGAGATAATTGAGGTCACAACTTTTCGAACAGATGGTTCATACAAGGACGGCAGACGCCCAGAGTCTGTCGAGTTCTCCTCTCCAGAGGAAGACGCCCAGAGACGGGACTTCACAATCAACGGTCTTTTTCAGGAGCCCTTCTCCGGAGAAATCATCGATCACGTCGGAGGAAAGACCGATCTGGAAACCGGCATTCTACGAGCCATTGGTGATCCCAAAAAACGATTCCAAGAGGACGCACTCCGGCTGATGAGAGCGATCCGTTTTTCCGTCGTCACCGGATTTAAAATTGAGGGAGAAACCCTAGACGCCCTCAAAGAATGCGCACCTCTTCTGAAGCAGATTTCTCCGGAAAGAATCCGGGACGAGTTCTCGAAAATCCTCGTCTCCAAAGATCGGGGCCGGGGTCTGGACCTCCTTGCTGAAACCGGACTCGCCAAAACCTTCCTTCCCGAACTTCTCACCTTGAAAGGTTGCGAACAACCACCGCAATGGCATCCCGAAGGTGATGTCTACGTGCACACGAGGATTGCGCTATCTCTTCTCGACTCCCCGCCCCTGCACCTCGCTCTCGCCGTCCTTCTTCACGACATCGCCAAACCTCCCACGCAAACCTGGGACGATGAAGTGAAGCGATTTCGATTCAATGGTCACGATCGTGTCGGCGCAAAAATGACCGAGGAAATCCTTTGTCGACTCCGCTATCCCAATCAAACCATCGAGGAAGTTTCCTTCATGGTCTCCCGCCACATGAAATTCATGCACGTGCAAGAAATGCGCACCGCAAAACTAAAACGCTTCATGGCCGCTAATAGTTTCCCCATGGAAATCGAATTACATCGCGTTGATTGCGACAGCAGCAATGGCTTTCGGGACAACTACGACTTCCTCCGTCTGAAGCAGGAGGAGTTTGCCAACGAACCTCTCATCCCTGCTCCACTGCTCACCGGAAAAGACCTCATCGATAAGTTCAGTCTTTCCCCTGGCCCCAAAATTGGCGAAATCCTTCGCGCGGTGCAAACCGAACAACTGGAGGGACGACTTTCTGACAAAGAGAGAGCCCTTGCCTTCGTAAAAGAATCACTCTCAACATGACTACCATTCCAACCGAACACGACGACCCGATTAACGCTCAAATTCTCGGAGTCTCCGAAGACCTCGTCGCAGGCTTTCAACGCGATCCCTTTTTAGTAATCGCCAAAGAATCAGGCATTCCTCTCGAGACCGTTCTAGAGAGAATCCAAGTCATGTTGGAAGCCGGCGTGATCCGCCGTGTGCGCCAGACTCTTCTTTCCACCAAACTCGCCCACGGAGCCCTTGTTGCCTGGCGTCTACCCGAAAAAAAACTCAATGAAGCTTTCGATTTTATGTCCAAGAAGGACCCCTTCTCGGGCCACGTTGTGATTCGGTCAACAGACGGTAAGATCTCAGGATCCGGTTACCGCCTTTGGACTACCTTGAAAGTGCCACAGGGCGAGTCATTGGAAGAACATGGAAACGTCTTGAAGAAGCTGGTGGGCGCGGACCAATTCATCCTCATGCCTGCCAATGGCGTCTTCGCCCTCGGCGTTGGCCACGTCCGACGAAAAGGCTTGGAACCAGGCGCCAAAATCGAAACTCCGGCCGAAATGATGACAACCACCGTGGTCGAACTCACCGATGAGGAATGGACGGTTCTATTGGCTCTCAAGGAAGAACTCGAACCGGAAGAAGTCATTCGCAACTGCTGGGACAAGCGGGCTGCAATAGCCGGAGTGTCCCTTGACCGTTTCTGTGACGTAGCCGAAGTCCTCGACCAAAAGAAAGTCATTGGACGATTCTCCACTTTTCTCGAGCACGTCAAACCATCAGACGCCGGGAAGCGGGTCACTCGCTTTAATGGACTCTTCCACTGGGCTGTCCCCAAAGGCCGCGAGCAGGAAGCTGGTGGAGAAGTTGGACGTCATCACTGCATGACCCACGCATACTGGCGCGAAGGCGGACCACAGTTTGGCGACGTCAATATCATGGGCGTGGTCCACGGCACTGAAAAAAACAAAGTCCTTGAGCACAAAGCAGCCATCGACAAACACCTCGAATCAGTGGGTATCCCGGTCAGCTACACTAATGTTTTTTGGGGTGGACGCTCCGAGATCAAACCCTCGGAAATCTCGCCTCTTATTTACAAACAGTGGCATGAGGAATACGGAGACTAGGCTGTCAGATCGGCCAGAGCATGCCCGATGTGGTTATACTTAAATTGATAGCGGTCTTTTTTGAGGACTGCTGGATCGACTCTCTGGCTCGCCAAGAGCCCCTCCTCCGCGAATTCCCCAAAGACCAATTTCAAGGCGAACCTCGGAACAGCGAAAACTGCCGGTCTCGACATCGCCTGTGCCAGTATCAGAGTTAGCTCTTCGTTTCTCACCGGCTGGGGCGAGACAAGGTTAATCGGACCGGAAAGGTCATGATCCAGACAATGAATGATCCCCCCGATTTCGTCATCCAAATGAATCCAGGGCATCCACTGCTGGCCATCACCAAGTTTCCCTCCCAGTCCAAAACAGAAAATCTTACGAATCTTTTCCCATGCCCTTCCCCCTTTACCCAGCACCACTCCTGTCCGAAGGCAGCAAACCCGAATCCCCGAATCCTCAGCTAACATCGCGGCCTTTTCCCACGCGATGCAGAGATCCGCAAGATAACCCTTTCCAGGCTTCGACCCTTCGTTTAGCAGAACTTCTTTCCGATCGCCGTAAATCCCAACCGCCGAGGAATTCAAGAAAACCTTCACCTCTGACGCTGTAACAGCGTTCACAAGGTTTTCAGTGAGTGTAATACGGCTTCGGTGAAATTCCTCTTTCCGCTTTTCGTTCCATCGTTGATCAATCGCCTCTCCAGCCAGATTTACGACAGCAGCTACCCCACTCAGATCAATCTCCCCTTCGCCATCCCATTGTCGCCATTCCAAGCCCTGATCCTCCCGCGGTCGTCTAGAAAAACCCACGACCTGGCGCCCCTGCTCGAGTAACGCAGCGGCCAAGCTCCTTCCCAACCATCCCGAGGCCCCAATAATGCCAATCGATTTAACCATCACGTAAGGATGCTACGAGCGCTTCCCCACAAATCCAGCGATTGCCCTCAAATAAGCCACCTTTTTCCTCTTCGATGGGAATGCTATCGACAGGGAATTCTCCAGCTCATAGTTTCATCCCTAGATTTATGCGTTGTCTTTCTCTTATTCTTGCACTGATCATTCAGCCTCTTCAGGCGCAAGAGACAGACCCCGTCGCACCGAAAAAAACGGCAGGCCTCAGCGAAATCCTCGATGAAGAATCGGCGATCCCCAAATCACGGACCTACGAGCTGATTACCGGAGTAAACACCTCAACCAATTTACGCACCGACGATGCCGGAAATCTCACCATCGTCATGGATGGTAAGATCGAACTTCGGGGTGACAACGGCCTCCAGATATTCGCCAATCGAGCAGTCGCCAACGAAGCCAGCGGCAAGGTTTTCTTGTCAGGGAATGTCACCATTTATCAAAACGGATTGGTCTACCGCGGCGACTCCACAACCTATGACATCAAGAAAAAAATAGCTGACACCAGTATACTCAGGGTCAGCGTTGACCCAATTCTAATGGAGGCCGGAAATCTGCAGTCCGTGCCCTATCAGAGTGGCAATATCTTCGTAGGAGAAAATATTGGAATCACAACCCACGACGCCCAAGACCCCGACTTTTGGCTTCGTGCCCGCAAAACGACCATCATCCCCGGCGAACGGGTCATCTTCCAGGACCTGAAGGTTGTCGCCGGTGACAAGACCATTTTCTGGCTCCCCTATCTATCCCAGCCATTTGACCAAAAATTGGGATACCATTTCGTTCCGGGAGGCAGATCCAACCTCGGTTTTTTTCTCAAAAATCGCTACGGTGTTATGTTGGGCGGTAACCAAGACCCTGTCACCGGAATCAAAACAGACAGCTGGCTTCTCTCACAATTTCAAGCCGACCTTTACACCCTCCGCGGCATCGGACTTGGAGCTGACTTATTTGATACCAGAGTGGACAACAAAGACGATTTTGGTTGGCTGAAGTTATACTACATACACGATTTCAACAGTGAACTCGAACGAGCGGGAATCGATCGGGGAACCGTAACCTCCAATCGATTTCGAATCGACCTCGACCACCGGATTCACATCTTTAAAGGTCAATCCTCGACATATTCCCTCGAAGCAAATCTCACCAAACTCAGCGATCCCTTTTTTCTGGAAGACTTCGACCGAAAAATGGCGCGCATCGACTCAGCACCCGATAACTTCCTTGCCCTCACCCGGAGAAACGGAAACGGTATCATATCGCTGGGAGCACGCCTCCAAGTCAATTCATTCTATCAATCCGACACCAGGCTTCCCGAAATCACCCACGACTGGGTTCGCCAACCCCTTTTTGAATCCTCCGTTCTCTACGAAAGTCAAAGCTCACTGGGGTTTTACGACGAACACCTTTCCGACTTCGACGAGGACAGCCTGAAAAATGAAGCAGCCACGAGTCTGCCCGGTGACCCCCGCCTCGCCGAGATCAACCGCCTTCTCGACGACCGTGGCTACACGCGATTTCACACCTATCATGAATTCTCAAGCCCCTTTAAAACTGGCCACCTTAGCATCACACCCAGAATAGGGGCAGGATACACATCATACAGTTCAGTGCAGGGATCTGCCGACTCGACGACCCGCACCCACCTCTCGGCCGGATTCGATGCCTCCTTCAAAATGACCCGCTCATACCCGGAGTGGGTTGATCAAAAATGGGGCCTCGATGGAGCCCTCCACATCATCGAACCCTACGCTGCTTTCAGTTGGCTCTCCACTGACGAACTTGACGACTCATTCCAGCGCATCGAACGTCTCTCTCCGACCACCCGGCCCCGCACGAGAAGGATTGGACGCTTCTCCGCCAGCGACGAACTGAAAGACTGGCAAACCCTTCGTCTCGGCGCCCGAAATCGGATTGTAACTTATCGAGACGGGGTAACCCACGATTGGCTCAGCGTCGATACATACTTCGATGCCTTCTTCGAGGACCCCGAGTTCGATCGCGACTTTTCCAACCTCTACAACGATATCATCTGGCGGCCTCTTCCCTGGCTTGAACTGGATCTGGAAACCCAATTCCCTCTCTTTAATGATTCCAACTTCACAGAAATCGCCTCCAGCCTCACCTTCATGCCCGACGAGGATTTCGAAATCAGACTTGGTTATCGCAGATTGTCGGCTCACCCGATTCTCAGAGACTCCAACCGAATCCAACTCGAAACCTTCGCCCGCCTAAATGATCACTGGGGCATTGGCACCGAACACAATTTTGAAATCGAAGATCAGACCCTAGAACTGCAGCGCTACAACTTGCACTACGACTTCGATTCCTGGGTTGGTTCGGTCGGACTCTTCCACCGTGATAACCCGAACCGTGACGAATTAGGAATCCTATTCAGCTTTGGCCTGAAGGAAATCCCCAAGCTGTCCTTGCCAATTTCGTTCGATTCGGAATAGTTCCGCCTATGACCCACCTTTCTCCGGAAGATCTTCTCACCCAACTCCAGTGGCGCTATGCAACCAAGCAATTTGATCCGGACCAAATAATACCGGGTGACACCTGGTCAGCCATCGAAGAGTCACTCGTCCTCACCCCATCCTCTTTTGGCCTGCAGCCCTGGCATTTTGTTGTCGTCAAGAGCCAGAGTCTTAAAGAAGAACTTCTTCCTCATTCATGGAACCAATCACAGGTCACCGAATGTTCTCATTTCGTCGTTCTAGCAGCCAAGTCCCGCACTGCTGATGAGGAAATCGATGTCTGGATTGACCGCATGGTCGAGGTGCGTGGTGGCGAGCGGGACAGCCTGATCGGTTATCGCGACATGATGGCAGGATTTCTCGCACGAATGGATACGGCCGAACAGCTGCAATGGTCCAAACTCCAGACCTACATTGCCCTCGGACAACTCATGACAACGGCCTCTGTCCTCAGAATTGACGCCTGTCCAATGGAGGGGTTTCTACCCGCCGAGTATGACCGCATCCTAGGACTTCCGGAAAAGGGACTTACCGCTTCCGTGGCGTGCGCCCTTGGCTATCGCGCAGAGGCAGACAAATACGCCACTGCTCCCAAAGTGAGGTTTCCAAAAAAAGAGCTACTCACGCTTTTTTGAGGAAAAAGCCGCAAATTCCCGATCATTTCCCGCCAGCACCGTGGCGCAGACTATGTAGATCCTCTCGGCAATGAGTTTCAGTTCCTCGATTTCCCTGCGAATTCCGGTGAGACCGATCTCGATACTGTTCTTCCTTGGACGATATTTGATCTTCATTCGCTTCGTTAGATCAGCGATAGCAGCCTGCTCACCGTCCAATCCCATCAAATTCTGATAGTCACTTTCCTGAACGATTCTCTTAACCACCACTTCTTCGACGGCAATCTTTTCAAACATTTCCAACCACCGGTCCCGCTGCTCGGCCTCAACTCCCTTCATTGGTAAACTGATTCCCTGAAAAGCAACTGCATTCATCTTCCAGGTGTATATCCCGAAGGCCGAACCACCCAGAACGAGGACTACTATCAGTCCTATGATCGCAAGTTTCTTTCTACTCATGGACGAGACCTATCATCTCAGCTGACCAAGGTCATGATTTTTTTCCCAAGAAGCAAACTTCTTGCCTGCCACCCTCCCTCACGCCACCGTTCGCGCAGATGAATTTCCCTGCCACTACGGCTCGCCTACACACTCTCCAGCCTGAATTCGACACCATTCTTGATCCTATCGACGATTCACCGGTGATCAGCGCTCAAATTTGGGTCGAAACCGGCTCCCAACACGAAAGCGCCCTCGCTGGCTCGGGTATTTCCCACCTCCTCGAGCACATGGTCTTCAAAGGAACCGACCGCTTCACCGGAGAGGCACTCTCCCAGGAAGTTCAGGCCGCCGGGGGGCAATGGAATGCCTACACCAGCTTCGATCGCACCGTCTACTACATCGACGGCCCGGCCAAGTCGCTCGAACTCTTTCTCTCTGCGCTCATTGAAATGGTCTTCCGTCCTACCTTCCCCGAAGACGAATACGAGCGAGAAAAAGACGTTATTCGCCGTGAGATCGCCATGGGGCTGGATGATCCCGATTCTGTTTCCAGCCAACTCCTCTTCCGTACTGCCTACCAAAAGGACCACCGTCGGCACCCCGTGATTGGACATCTCGATCTTTTCAATGCCATTTCCTATGAGCAAATGAAAAACTACCACGCGGCCCGCTATCGTCCTCAGAATTCCTTCATGGTTCTCTCCGGAGGCTTCAATCTTGAGGAAGCAAAGCAAACCATCGAAAGCGAACTCGCAAAAGGTCTTCGTCCACCCGCTGAGTTTGCGATTTCACTTCCTGCCGAACCACGCCAAATCGGCACCCGCCGCACCAGTAGAAGCTTTGCGATTCCCACGACTCATCTCAGCCTCGCCTGGCAGGCCCCCGACCTCACCCATGAGGATGCTCCAGCCCTTGATCTTCTCTCTGTCGTCCTCGGCGGCGGACGAGCATCCCCGCTTTATCGCGTCATCCGCGAGGAAAAAGGCATCGCTCATTCAGTCGGCTCCTACACCTGGATGCCTCCCCAGGGGCCGGGACTTTTCAACGTTTATGCCGAAGCGAACTCCGAACATATTCCCGAAGTCGAAAAAGAAATCTTCCATCAAATCGAGGGTCTTGGCGGGAGCGATCTCACCAGGCCCATGGCCCGAGCCCTCCGTCAAATTGCCTCGTCGCAATTCAAAACCCTCACCACCGCCTCCGGCCGGGCCTCCGACCTCGCTTCCAATTGGCATAATACTCGCGATCTGGATTTTACAAAACACGCTCTCGAAAGACTTAGTCAGGTTACTGAGGGAGACCTTCGACGCGCCCTCAAAAAATGGCTCATCCCGGAGACTCTCACTGTCACTTCCCTCGAACCTGAAAATATACCCACGCCAAAAGAAAGTAGACACTCAAAGAAGGACTCGGGAGAAATTTTTGAGCACACCCTTTCCAACGGATTGCGCGTCATCCTCCAACGCGACCCCACAGTCCCCGTCGTCTACAGCCAAACCGCACTCCTGGCCGGACGACTCTCAGAATCTCCCAAAAACGCAGGTCTCAATCACCTCCTAGCCAGTCTTCTCTTAAAAGGCACGACCCAGCGCGACACCCTCGCCATCGCAGAAACCCTCGAAGATCTCGGTGCCGCAATCCGCCCATCATCCGGAAACAATTCCTTCATGCTTTCTTCGTATTGCCTTCGGGACGATCTCTCGCAAGTCATCGATCTACTGAGCGAAATTATCAGCGAGCCGTCATTCCCCGGCGACTCCATCGAACGCGAACGCGCCGCCATGATTGCCGGTCTTGAAGAATCACTCGAGGATCCCGCCAATCGGGCCTTCCGTGAAATGCGCTCACACCTTTGGAGCAACGAGGGATACGGCATTCCCTCGAACGGAACCCACGAATCCCTCGCCTCGCTCAACCGCCTTGCTCTTTCCGCACAACACTCCCGCTACTTCGTTGCCAGTAACATGGCCACCGCCTTCTTCGGAGACCTAGACCCCGACCGCACCATCATTCACCTCGAAAAGACCCTCGGAAAACTTCCCACCGGAAGGCCCGGCAAGCTCTCCAGCCCTAACTGCACTGCTCATGGCGAACATAGTTTCCAACTGAACAAGGAGCAAGCTGTCCTCGCCATCGGATACCCTGGAGTCGCCACCGATGATCCCCGGCGCTACGCCCTCGAACTTCTCGATTCCTACTGCTCCGACATGGCGGGCCCACTCTTTACGCGCATCCGCGAAGATCTCGGCCTGGCCTACTACGTCAGCTCCTCAATGTTCCTCGGACTTGATACGGGATTAATTAGCTTTTACCTCGGAACCTCGCCCGATCAACTCGAACTGGCCCGAAACGAACTCACCAAGGAAATTGAAAAGCTCGCCACGATCGGAATTCCCGCCGATGCCCTTGAACGAGTCAAAGCCAACACCGAAGCGCGCGAGGCCCTTCGTAATCAAAACCCCTCAAACCGGGCCCGCATGGCCGCTCTCGATGTTCTGCTGGGACAGAGGGCTGACAACTATCTCCACCTGAGCGAGCAGCTCAATGCCGTCACCGGAGACGAGATACACTCTCTGGCCAAAGAGCTCTTTCAGGACGACAGGTCGATGATTGTTACCGTTTCACCTTAACAAATTCCCCTCCAGACCCTACAACCACGCCATGAGCGATTCTACCATCGAAGAAGATGCCCCAGATCCACGCTTCGCCTCTTTCGTATACTTTCAGGCCCAGAACGGCGGGCTTTTCCTTGGCCGCATCCCAAATCCCACCACCGGAGAAACCAGCGTCAACATCAAAGCCGCCCGCAGCGTGCTCGATTCCCTCGAAATGCTCTCCGAGAAATCCAAGGGCAATCTCAACAAAGCCGAGGAAAAACTCCTTAGTTTCGCCCTCGAAAACCTCCGCAAACTATTCGACGAAGTGATCACCAACGTCGAAGATCCCCCAGACGCATGATTCAATTTCCTCTCGGCAACTTCACCGTCGGCTCCGGCGAGCTCTTTTTCATTCTGGGACCCTGCGGACTGGAGAAAGAAGACTTCGCCTGGCGCATGGCCCGTGCTCTGAGAGAAATCACCGACCGCCTGGGCGTGAATTTTGTTTTCAAGGCCTCCTACGACAAAGCCAACCGAACTTCGGTTGATTCCTACCGCGGCCCCGGCCTAGCCGAAGGCTGCCGCATTCTTGGTGAAATCGGGAAAGAACTCGACATCCCCGTCACCACGGACGTTCACACCCCCGAGGAAATAGAAGTGGCCGCCGAGTCCATCGACCTCCTTCAAATTCCGGCCTTCCTCTGTCGTCAAACCGACCTTCTCGCCGCCGCGGCCAAAACCGGACGTCCGGTAAATGTCAAAAAGGGCCAATTCCTTGCTCCCTGGGATATCGAGCCCATCATTGGAAAGCTAAAGCACTTCGACTGCAAGAAATTGGCCATTACCGAACGAGGAACCACGTTCGGATACAACAACCTCGTCGCTGACATGCGTTCTCTTCCCTGGATGCGCGAACAAGGTGTCCCAGTGATCTTTGACGCTACCCACTCAGTGCAACGTCCCGGAGGACTGGGCGGAACGACTGGGGGCGATGGAGCGCTCGCACCCGTCCTTGCACGCAGTGCAGTTGCCGCTGGGGTTGATGGCGTCTTCATGGAAGTTCACGAAGATCCCTCAAAAGCTCTCTCCGACGGGCCCAACCAAATTCCCCTCTCGCAAATTGAAAAAGTCCTCAGACAACTCGTCGCTATTCACGAGGCCGCTCACCTGGGTTCATGATTTCAAAAATCCTTATCCCTCTGCTAATCGCAGTGCAGCTTCCCGCATTTGCGGAGGAGGAAGAAGACGAGAAAAAAAGCAACAGCATTCTTACCCGAGTGCCCATCGGCGCCACCTCAACCAACGTCACTATCCCGTCCTACGACAAACATCAAAAGCGAGCCTCCCTCCTCACCGCAGAGATTGTCGTCGTCGACAGCGCGGCCAAGCTCTCGGCCCAGGGCCTACTCCTGCACCTTTTTGATAAAGAGGAAAAAATCAATGCGACTGCGAAAATAAACACCGCCAACTTCCTCCTCGAAGAAGAGCGGCTTCTCGCCAATGGAAACATCCACCTTCAGTCCGCCGACAAGGCATTCGAAATGAAAAGCGACGGTGGCATCTTCCAACTCCCCACCCGCCAAGGACTCTTCCTTGGCCCCGGACACACCCTAATCACCGACCCACCTAAAAAAAACACTGCCATGAACTTCCACCCACTTCTTCCTCTGATCGCAAACCTGCAAGTTCTCATTGCCATACCTCCGCCGGAAATCACCGCTGAAGAATTAAGCCGTTTCGAACGCATGGTGGCTCCACGTCTTGTTCCCGCCTCGGACGTCGATGAAGTCCAAGCGGCAACAGACGCCGAGAATGTCAAAGTCGCCAAACGTCTGACAAACTACCTCGCCACCATTGGCAAGACCGAGCTTCTCACTCAAATCAAGGCTCCGGTTGTGGTTGACCCTCTCAATGAGGAAGACCTTAAGGACAATCAAACTTCGATTGAATTCGATGGTGGCGCTTATTTCGACGGGGACAATCTTGAGGTCGTCTACCTCGGGAACATTGTTCTGAAGAGAACCACCTTTACCATGACCTGCAACAAAGACCTGAAGGTCATCTTGGAGGAAGCGGTCGAAAACGAAGAAAACAAAGAAAAAAAGAACGAGAAAAAGAGCGCTTTCGTCGGACTGGGCGAACTCAAACAACTCACCGCCAGTGGAAATTTGGAAGTAGAGGCAGTCGATGAAAAAGGGAAGAAGATTGTCATGAAAGGCGACCGTGCCCTCTACGATAAATCCAAAGGAAGCCTGCTTGTCCGGGGAGACAATCTCTTCTTCCGACAAGGTGACACCTTCGCCAGAGCAACCCATAAAGACGCTTACATCTCAGCCAAGTTTGACGGCAAACGCATCAAAAACGCTCAACTGAGCAAGAATGGGTGGAAGATTCAATTCACCGACCCTGAGAAAAAGAAAAACCAATGAGCGAGCCTTCCCCAGCTACTTCCCCGGAACCACTCCTGGAGGTCGAAGGACTTCAAAAATCCTACACCGGTCGTATCGTTGTCGATGAAGTTCGGCTGAAAGTCCAACCAGGCGAGATCGTCGGACTTCTCGGGCCCAATGGCGCCGGTAAAACGACCACCTTCTACATGGTAGCCGGACTCGTCCCTCCCGATCGTGGACGAGTCAACTTCCTCGCCAAAAATATCACCCGCCTCCCCATGCACAAGCGGGCTCGACGTGGCATGGGTTATCTTCCCCAGGAAGAATCAATCTTCCGTAAACTCAGTGTGCAGGATAACCTCCTCGCCGTCCTCGAAACCCGCAAAGGTCTCTCCCGCAAAGATCGCATCGCACGCGCCGAACACCTTATGGAGCGCTTTGGAGTCACCCACGTTCGCAAATCGCCCGCAATGACCCTTTCCGGAGGAGAAAAACGTCGCCTCTCGCTCGCCCGATGCCTCTGCACCGATCCCAAGCTTCTGCTCCTCGACGAACCCTTCGTGGGGATTGATCCCATTGCTGTTCAGGAGATTCACAAAATCATCCGCGAGCTCCGCGACCACGATGGCCTCTCCATTCTTATCACTGACCATCAGGTCCGTGAAACGCTTGAAATCGTGGACAGAGCCTCTCTGCTCGTCGAAGGAAAAGTCATGATCGAAGGCTCCTCCGAAGAACTCGTAAAAGACGAAAATGCGCGCCGCCTCTACTTCGGCAGCGACTTCCGCTGGTAGAGGGCAAATTTCCTCGTCACCTTTTTGAAAATTGTGGCAATTTGACGAAGCAGCTGCTAATTGTAGGTAAGGTATTTAATTTACCACCTATTATGCAGACCAGAAATGCGAACCCACATGTTACCGTGACTGTTCGTCACGAAGAAGCTACCGATTCACTGCGCGAATACGCCACTGAAAAAATTGAAAGGATCCACCTCGACTATCCAAGAATCATTGAAGCCCGAGCGATTCTCGATGTCGAAGGCGACCGAAGGCACAAAGCCGAAATTATCCTCTTTTGCGCCAAACACATTATCATCGATGCCTCAAGCGAAACCGAGGACATGTATAAGAGCATCGACTTCACCGTTGGCAAAATCGCGCGCCGGATGCGCAAACACAAGACGCGCCTCCTCAAGAGTCATCGACCAAAACGTGAGGAAATAATCAGGTATCTCGACGCAAAAACTACAAACACGACTGCCTAGAAAAACTTCCAGAAGAAGTCTTGGAGGAACCGGAACCCTTATTTGTACACAAGGAGCCATTTCGCCTGCGCAAACTTTCAAAAGAAGATGCGATCATGGAGCTTGATCTTACTGACCGTCCCTTCGTCGTCTTTGACAATGCCCGTCGAGACGCCACTTCTATCGTGTGGCGCAAGCCCGATGGTGATTACGGCATGGTCGATATCGCCTAGCGAACCGGACCATCCTGAGCACAAAAAGGCGCCCCGTTTCCAGAGCGCCTTTTTTATGAATCACAGGAAAATAATAATTACTTCTTCTTGGCCTCATCACGCTCCTTGGCGTCAGCAATCACATCATCGGCGATATTCTTGGGACATGCATTGTAGTGTTCGAATTCCATGGAGAACTGACCACGACCCGAAGTCATGGTGCGAAGATCACCAATGTAACCGAACATCTCAGAGAGTGGGGCTTGGGCCTTAATGCGAATGCCACCGGAAGCAGTGTCCTGACTCTGAATCATGCCACGACGACGATTAAGGTCACCAATGACATCACCGACATGATCTTCGGGGGTGAAGACGTCGAGCTTCATGATCGGTTCTAGAATCTGAGCACCAGCCTTGGGCACAGACTGGCGGTAGGCCGCTCTCGCAGCAATTTCAAAAGCAACGGCCGAGGAGTCAACCGCGTGGAACCCACCATCGGTGAGAACGACTTTAAAGTCTAAGCAAGGATAGCCCGCAAGAACACCTTTTTCGAGAGACGTCTTGAAGCCTTTCTCAACTGCGGACCAGTATTCCTTGGGAACGTTACCACCGACAACGGTAGACTCGAACTGGAAACCTTCACCCGGCTCGAGCGGAGTGAGAGTGTAATCAATTTTAGCGAACTGACCGGAGCCACCAGACTGTTTCTTGTGCGTGTAGCTATCGGAAATTTCCTTGGTGATAGTCTCACGGTAAGCCACCTGTGGGGCGCCGACATTCACCTCAACCTTGTGAGTCCGCTTCAGGATATCGACTTTAATATCGAGGTGAAGCTCACCCATTCCCTTAAGAATGGTCTCACCGGAATCAAGATCGGTTTCAACGCGGAAAGAGGGATCCTCCTGAATCATCTTGCCCAGAGCATTACCGAGCTTTTCGGCGTTCGCCTTATCAATCGGCGCAACGGCGAGCGAGATCACGGGATCCGGGAATACCATTGGTTCGAGAGTGGCAGGCTTATCCTTGGAGCAAAGAGTGTGGCCGGTCTGAACATTCTTAAGCCCCACCAGAGCGATAATGTCACCCGCTTGGGCGCTATCGAGTTCAGTACGGTCATCAGCGTGCATCTCAACGATGCGTCCAACACGCTCGGTTTTACCAGTAAAGGTATTTAGAATGGTGTCACCTTTCTTGAGTGTTCCGGAATAAATACGAGTAAAGGTCAAGGCGCCGAACTGGTCATCCATGATCTTAAATGCAAGCGAACGCAGAGGACCATTGGCATCAACTGTTGCGAACTCACCAGTCAATTCGCCTTCATCGTCAAACTCAGGCTCGGGTTCAACTTCAAGTGGTGATGGAAGGTAATCCACAACGGCGTTGAGCACGTTTTGGACTCCCTTGTTCTTAAAGGCCGAACCACAGAAGGCCGGGAAGAAATCAAGCGCGATTGTACCCTTTCGGATACACTTCTTAATCGTGGCAATATCCGGGACAGTTCCTTCGAGATAAGCTTCCATGACGTCGTCGTCCTGCTCAACAGCAGTCTCGATGAGTTCCTCATGATACTTCTGAGCCTTCTCCTTGAGATCATCGGGGATTTCAGTGATTTCGTAGTTCTCAGGCAGACCGGAGTCATCCCAGACATACGCCTTCATTTCGAGAACGTCGACAACACCCACGAAGGAATCCTCAAATCCAATTGGAATAGTCATGACGAGTGGCACGGCACCAAGGACGTCCTTGGTCTGCTGAACCACGCGATAGAAATCAGCTCCAATACGGTCCAACTTGTTGACGAAAATAATACGAGCAACCTCGGAGTCGTTGGCGTAGCGCCAGTTGGTCTCGGACTGGGGCTCAACGCCACCGGATCCACAGAAAACACCGACACCCCCATCGAGAACCTTCAAGGAACGATATACCTCAATCGTGAAGTCGACGTGTCCCGGAGTATCGATTATGTTCAGGCGATGGTCATCCCAGAAACAAGTGGTGGCAGCGGACTGGATAGTGATTCCGCGTTCTGCTTCCTGTTCCATGAAGTCGGTTGTGGACTCACCATCGTGAACCTCACCTGTTTTATGGATCTTTCCGGTGAGCTTAAGAATACGCTCTGTCGTCGTGGTTTTTCCTGCATCCACGTGCGCGAAGATGCCGATATTACGGTATTTGCTGAGGTCTGTCATGGTAACTGTCTCGGGAGGCGCGCGTGATAAGCGCCAGAGGACCCTCTTGTCGAGTGCGGAGCGATACTTTTTCGCGTTCTTTTCAGCCTAAAATTCGCCAAAACGACCTGGGTTGGCCTCTTTCCAGAGCCCCCAGCAGGCTAGAAACCCCGGAGCAAAGTCCTCGGATACCGCTTCCACCCATTGATCAATCTGCTCCACACTAAACCACTGACCATATTCAATCTCGACGCAGGGAAAGCGAATCTTGCCATTTAGAAGCGTTGCGTATAGCCGAACATACTCCCATCCGGTGCTGGCGTGAGCCCCCAATTTGCCGACCTCCCGCATATCGTGATCAGCAAGACCCAGCTCTTCCTCCAACTCCCGGACAGCACAAGCATCGTATTCCTCGCCAGCATCGACATGCCCTGCGGCACTGGAATCCCACAATCCGGGACACTTGTCCTTCAGACGGGACCGTTTTTGAAGAAAGATCTCACCGTGTTTGTTGAGGACAAAAATATGCACCGCGCGATGCAATAAGTGATCACGATGAATGACATCACGACGCTCGCTACCGACCACCTGATCGTTCTCATCGACAACCGCGAGCATTTCACCGGCACCCTGCCCTTCTTCCTTCCCAAAATAGGGATCCGCCCATCGAGTTAAGGCTACCCAATCGTCCAAACTGAGCTCCTCCGCTCTTGCCGTTGGTCTCAAATCCAATTTCTCACAAGCCTCTTCCCAGTTAGTTCCATCCGGCAAATTCTTCCTAAGCTGCTTCCGCCGCTGTGCAAATCCCCTCCTCACCAACTCATCAAAAAAACGACGATCATGCACTGGCAATTCGGCCTGACGGGGCTCGAGTGTCATCACCGTGGAATCGATTTGAGGCTGGGGGTAAAAACAACTCGGCGGTACCACCTTAACCCGCTCCCCCTGCCATTCGCATTGCATCCGCAAAGTCAGAACTCCATAGTCCTTGCTCTTCGGTCCCGCTAAAATTCGGTCGATCATTTCCTTCTGTAACATCAGCACTGCCTTCACGAATGGTGATGGGCCCTTCAAGAAATTCCGCAAAATCGCACCGCCCGCCGAATATGGCAGATTCCCTAATAGCTTCACCCGCTTGTGCGCGAAAAATCGTCGCGTATCAATTCGGACCGCGTCATAGCAAACTACTTCTACCTCCGCATGCTTAGAAAAACGCTTCGTTAAATATTCCGCCAGCCGCTTATCGAACTCCACTACGATAATTTGGCCAACCTTGCCTAACAAGTGCTCCGTCAATGCGCCGGTTCCCGGCCCTACCTCCACCACAGTGTCATCCGGCTTTGGATCGAGTTGATTGACGATCCATTCGGCGGTATTTTGGTCAACTAGGAAGTTCTGCCCCAATCTGCGCGAGGGAATTACCCCCACGCTTGTCAGGACTTCTTTAAGTTCGGTAGCCGTCACACCTGCTCTTTCAATTGCCCGAAGCAACATTGTCCACTAAATTCCCTCCACCACATGACTCTTGCCACCGCAGTCACCCTCTTTCGGCTCATTCTCGTGCCGGTATTTGCTTGGCTTGCTATCGAATACGGCAAAACCTTCGAAGAAGGCAACCCCCGCGAGGAACTTCGCTGGCTTGCAGTCATTACCTACATCACAGCCGCTGCTTCCGATAGCGTCGATGGCTGGGTAGCACGACGCTACGATCAAAAGTCGCTCACAGGAGCGATTCTCGACCCGCTCACCGACAAAGCGCTTCTGCTGACTGGAATCATCACCCTCAGCCTTGTCGAATGGGGACAGGATTGGAATCTGCCCCTCTGGTTCGTTATCCTCGTCATCCTTCGGGACATCGAAATCCTTGGGGGAATCATCATCCTCTATTGTATCAACGGAAAGGTTCCCATCAAGCCCCACTGGACCGGCAAAGTCTGCACTGTTACTCAAATGATCGCTCTCGGCTGGGTGATGCTCAAGCTCCTCGACATCTCTCCGGTCTACCCCATCATTCTTGCAACCATTTTCACGGTATGGTCCGGATACGCCTACTACGTGATGGGCTACCACCAATTACCAAAGAATGCCGCAAGGGCTTGAAATCCTGAATTATTGCGTCACCCTCTCGCCGTGCCTTTCCTTGAGCTCCAAAATTTGAAAACCCACTTCCCCGATTTGGGCGGAGGCTTGCTCTCAAAAAGCACCGAGACAATCAAGGCCGTCGACGGAGTCAGTCTCTCGATCGAGCAGGGCGAAATTCTTGGACTGGTTGGAGAATCAGGCTGCGGAAAATCCACGCTCTCACGCACCGTGATGCAGCTTCAGCCAGCTACGGGCGGTAAGGTCACTCTGGCAGGAGAAGAACTCACCGCCCTGCAAAAGAGCGAGATCAGACAGCGACGCTTAGATTTTCAAATGATCTTCCAAGATCCCTACGCGTCGCTCAATCCCCGCATGACGGTTTTCTCAACATTGGCCGAAGCAATTTGCCAACGTCACCCAGAACTCAAAAAACAACGCGATGCTCTCGCTGAAAAAGTTGTCGATCTCATGGCCACTGTGGGCCTCGACTCGCGACACATGCGCAAGTATCCGCACGAGTTTTCCGGCGGGCAACGGCAGCGCATCGCGATCGCCCGAGCCCTTGCTCCGGAGCCCAAGCTGATCATCGCCGATGAACCAGTCTCTGCTCTGGATGTTTCCATTCAGTCACAGATTCTCAATCTCCTCCTAGATCTTCGAGAGCGGCTCAACCTCACCATGATATTCATCTCCCACGACCTCTCGGTCGTTCGCTATATTGCTGACAACATCGCCGTGATGTATCAGGGAAAGATCGTAGAATATGGCGAGGCAAACAAAGTCTTCCACAGCCCCGAAGATCCCTACACCAAGAATCTCCTGTCTGCGATCCCTCTCATCAAACCCTCTTCTTAATAATGGAACCTACAGCCCATAAATTCATCCACTCCATCGGGCTGATCGTCTTTTTTACAGGAATCGGAGCCTCTCTGTCTTCCGACACCAATTAGGCAGCGTCTTTCCGCTCACCGGCGATTGCCCACGGAGTCGGCTTTCTCCTAAGCCTCATCAGTGACGTTGGAATTTGGCACAAGTTTGGCATCGAAATTGGCAGCTAGATGATCACTAAATTAGTATTCCTGTTTGCGCTGGGCGCTTCTCTCTCTTTGATAAAAATCCGCGTTTTTCCGCTGGTCGCGATCTGATTTTTCGTTGTCGTCTCCGGCTCAATAGCCACTCAGCTCGGATACACCATTTCGATTCTTCTCCGCGGATAGCACCCACCCTTCATACAAAAAACGACCTGACGGATCAATCCGGCAGGCCGTTTTCGTTGGTTCTCCGCGTGGTGAATTAAACCACCTTGTGCTTTCCGGGAATAGGCGCCGGATAGAGCCCGTCGGCACCCGCTTTCGGGCCGGGGTCGGCATCCCAATCGAACACTTCGGGCATGAGTGAAATCTCCGAGGCCAGGGCTTGGTCATACTGCAGCTCTTTGCCGGAGTAGGTTGCCATTCTTCCGAGAATCGCGGTCATGGTGCTCGCTGCAGTATAGTAAGCATTGTTAATCGGCTTGTCGTCACGGATGTGCTGGTAAAGAACATCGTGCTCAGTCTGATAAGGATCGTTACCCTTCCCTGCGAATCGCCAAACAGTGTTACCGGCAGCATCGACAATGCGTCCGGGATAAGCTTTTCCCTTCTGGCAACCGATAATTTCGGTCACGCGGTTCATGGCACCGCGCTGGTGACGACACTGCGAGTTCATCACCGATCCATCAGCAAAGGTAAATTCAACATAGTGGTGATCAAAAATCTCACCGAAGTCCTCACCAACTCGCACCTCACGCCCCCCCATTCCCTGGGCTTTTACCGGAGGCCCTCCTTTGAACCAATTCATCACATCAATGTTGTGCACGTGCTGCTCCACGATATGGTCCCCGCAAAGCCAATTGAAGTAATACCAATTGCGCATTTGATACTCCATTTCGCTCTGCCCCTCAGTACGCTTGCGAACCCAAACGCCTCCGCCATTCCAATAAACCTGACCAAAATTGATGTCTCCGATCACTCCCTTGTCGACCTGCTCTTTGGTCTGAATATACTTCTCCTGATAACGCCGCTGAAGACCACAGACCACTTTGAGATTCTTTTTGTCGGCCTCTTTGGCGGCCGCAAGGACCTTACGAATTCCCGGAGCATCTGTCGCCACCGGCTTTTCCATAAAGACATGCTTCCCTTGCTGCACCGCATATTCGAAATGCTGAGGACGGAATCCCGGACTCGTTGTGAGAATCACGACGTCAGCGGAATCAATCGCTCCACGATAGCCATCGAACCCGTCAAATACCCGCTCAGCCGGAACATCGACGCGCTCTTTAAAGCGCTCTTTCAGTCCCTTGAGAGCCTTTTCAGCATTATCACGAAAAGCGTCGGCCACTGCCACCAACTTGGTTCCGGGAACATTTAAAGTTTGCGTAGCCGCGCCTCGACCGCGTCCTCCGCAACCAATTAGAGCCACTTTAATCTCATCACTTCCGCCAGCCTGGGCAAAACCCGCGATTGGAAGAGAAGCTGCAACCGCTCCACCTGTTTTCAGGAGAGCACGACGATTCGGGTGATTTAATTCACTCATAGGTGGATATACTACTCATTTAGTCGGATAATTCTAGCGCAGAAGTTCATCTTCGTATACTATGGTCAAACCAGCCTGATTGAGCACCGAGGCTCCAAACTCGAGATCCTCCAAATAGATCGCCAATAACGAATGCCCCTGATGCTGCACCACAAGAGAAAATGCGTAGTCCAAATTGGTCTCGGCTTCGTGTAATACACTCAGACATCGTTTCAAATCAGCCCCGGATTCCTTCATCTTGACCACTACTAATTCTGATAAGGTAAAGGCCACCCCTTGCTCCATGAACAACTCCTCCGCGGAATCCGGATCGCTCAACACTAATCTCGCCACAGTGGCATCCCGGGAATCCTGTACACTCAAGCCAATAACGTCGATTTTACGACGACTGAGCAAATTGGACAAAGCCGACAAAGCCCCAACTCGATTCGGCAGCATCACCGAAAATTGGCGCACATAGGTTTTCTTCCGGTTAGTTTTATCCGCTACGCTCATAGAGGGGATCTGTCTCTTACCACATTCTTCTCTTTTGTTCAATCGACTTGTCTGCCAAGAGATCGCCGTGACTGACGACTACCTCAACCGTTTCGCCGGCATCGCACGTCTCTACGGCCAACCCGCACTCGAAAAATTCTCCAGCAGCCACGCCATGATCATTGGTCTGGGCGGGGTGGGTTCCTGGGTCGCCGAAGCCCTCGCACGCTCGGGAGTCGGGAAATTCTCCCTAGTCGACCTCGATGACCTCTGCGTCACCAATATCAACCGCCAAATCCACGCCACGACAGATACCATAGGCAAATCCAAAGCCACCGTCCTCTCCGACCGCCTCCGCGCGATCAATCCGGAGGTAGAGATCAGCATCCGTCAGACCTTCTACAATGAGCGCACTTCAGACGAAGTTCTCCTCAGAGAAAAACCTGACATAGTATTGGATGCCATTGACTCCTCGCGCTCCAAAGTCCATCTCCTCACGACCTGTCGCGATCAGAAGATTCCTGTCATTACAAGTGGAGGAGCGGGTGGCAGACGAGACGCCTCCCTGATTAAGGTCGATGATCTCTCGCGAGCCCACGGCGACACCCTCCTCAGTGGAGTTCGAAGACAACTTAGAACACGTTACCGTTTTCCAGCAGCTAAAAAGAAGGGTGGAAGATTCGATATTCCAGCCGTTTTCTCCCCCGAACCTCGCCTCTATCCCCAATGTGACGGTTCCATCACCAATAAGAAGACCGAGGGGCACAAAGGAGACTTAAGATGCGATTCAGGTTATGGCGCGGCCACTCACGTCACGGCAACTTTTGGCAATCTCATGGCTGGACTCGCTTTATCTTCACTTGCCAAATAACTCCAAAAGTATCAGGCCCGACGCTGAATAACAGCGCCCAACCCGAACGACTCATATTCACCACCACCGCAGTGAGAGAAAGAACGGCAATTCCCCCCAAAGTCAGCAAGATCAGGATAGATATGGCCGCTATCAACACGAATCACGAACGACATCTCGAATCTTTATAAAAACTACAATGTATTTACAAACTTTTGATTTTCGATCCCTTTGGATCTAACCACAAAAAAACGACTCCCTCTTAAGAGTCGTTTCAGAAGGGATGTTAAAACGAAGCCGCTTCTAGTTCACCCCCTTTTTGGACATTTTGGTGCCCTTGGTCGATCCCTGACGCGCTTTAAAGCGTGGATTGGTCTTGTTAATAACATAAAGAGTCCCCTTACGCTTAACGACTTGGCAGTCTGCGTGGCGACGTTTAGCGGATCCGAGTGAGGACAAAACTTTCATAAAATCAGGAATTCGTGGAGGGCGGAAAACTAGTCAGTCTTTACCCAGTGTAAAGCCCATTCCTTAGAAAAATGAATATCCAATCAAGCCTCTTCCTGTTTCACTCTCCGAGCAGCGATTTCCATGTCCGAGTCCTATTTCCAAGAAACCGTCAATTCCTCCGAGACCCCGGAAGATTTAACTCTCCGCCCTCCGGGATTCGATGACTTTCACGGCCAGGAAAAGGTCACCGCCCGCCTCATGCTCATGGTCGAGGCAGCAAAACAACGCGACGATGTCCTCGAGCACGTCCTCCTCTCCGGACCGCCGGGACTGGGCAAAACCACCCTCGCCAATATCGTCGCCACCGCCGTCGGCTCCACGCTCCATACCACATCAGGTCCTCAAATCGAAAAAGCAGGTGATCTCGCCGGTGTTCTCACCAATCTCGAGCGCGGCGACGTTCTCTTCATCGACGAAATTCACCGCCTCCATCCCGCCATCGAAGAATACCTTTACCCGGCAATGGAAGACTATCGCCTCGATATCATTATCGACTCCGGCCCCTCTGCCCGCTCAATCCAACTTCAGCTCCCTAAGTTCACTCTCGTCGGCGCGACAACCCGCTCGGGTATGCTCACTTCTCCGCTGCGCTCCCGCTTTGGCCTCATTAACCGACTCGACTACTATACCGAGGAGCAACTCGCTGTCATCATCACTCGGTCAGCGTCCATTCTCGATCTCAATCTTAACCAAGAAGGCGCCCTCGTCATCGCCTCCCGCTCCCGAGGAACTCCCCGAATCGCCAACAACCTTCTTCGCTGGGTCCGTGATTACGCTCAGGTCCGACACGAGGGAAAGATCACGGCCGAAGTTGCCGAAGCCGCCCTCGTTATGATTGAGATCGACAAAGATGGCCTCGACGAAATGGACACCCGTCTTTTGGAAGCAATAATCTACAAATTCAATGGAGGTCCAGTTGGCCTCTCCTCACTCGCCGTTGCCATCGGTGAAGACGCCTCGACCCTGGAGGAAGTGCACGAACCCTTTCTCATTATGCAGGGCTTCGTCAAACGCACTCCGCGCGGCCGTGTCGCCATGCCCGCCGCATACACCAAAATCGGCGCCGATCTTCCACCCGATCCCACCGAACAACAAACCCTTCTTTAACATGTCGCAAATCGATTCACTTCTCCAACAAGCCCGCGATGCCGGATTACGACGAACCAAGGCGCTTGAAGCACTCTTCACCTGCCTCGCCGAGCACAACCGTCCCATGACGCTCGCCGAGCTCACCAGTTGCGGCCACCTCTCATCACGGTGCGACAAAGCCACCGTCTTTCGCCTCCTTCAACGCCTCTGCGGAAAAGGCATGGTCCGTCGCCTCGGCCTCCACGAGCGCGCCGGCTACTTCACCCTTCTCCTTCCCGGCATCCACCGGGATTACCTCATCTGTACCGACTGCGGCAGCATCGACCCCATCGACGCCCCTTGCCCCGTCCACCAACTAGAAGACGAGATCCGTGAAAAAACCGGCTTCACTGAACTCTACCACGAACTCGAATTTTTCGGCCGTTGCCTGAAGTGCAGCGCCTCCTCCTAAAATAGCTGGCCCTGCCCACTGGCACGAATCTCCGACTGAATCGGCCTATTTGCATTCTCCTCAGCCCGCATTCCAAGTGTCGCGATTTCATAAACGATACGCTTGCGCCCCTTTCCGACGCTCGCCTCATTGCGAATCACTTTAGTCCCGAGCACCTGCTCCATCATCTGAACCTCCATGCGAACCGCATTGGGATACTTGGCATAAATTACCGCAAGCGGATTATGAAATTCTTCAATCCGAAACCCCGTCTCCGGATCATAGTGGCAGCGGCTAAACCAACCCTGCTTGTCCCGCAAATCTGTCAAACGTGTCGCTTTCTCTACTAACGATTTCCCCGTCCGAACCTTCGCCTGCCATTGGTCCCGTAATTCCTGGAAATGATGAAACAGCAACTTTTCCGGCGCTGACTCACCATACAACTGCCGCGCACCCTCAAAAACAGCCAAGGTCAATCCAATCTCCGCCTGCGGAAAAAGCGGATCCGCCTTCTTCGTCAGACGATACAATTTCTCCGGTCGTCCCACCGCCCGTTTCTCGCGCGGCACCCGCCATTCCACCAAATATCCCCGCTCCGTCAGATTCAAACAATGCTGTTTTACACCCATATAACTCATTCCCAACTCCCTTGAGAGGTCCGAAATCGGCATCCCATCCGAACACTTAATCGCCTCAAGAATCTCCGCATAAGACGCCCGCATCGTATCTCGTTGAACTTTCAAAAACATCGTGCCTAACTATTAATAAATTTTAGTAATTAAGTCAAACAAAATATTATAAATGAGTATTTAATACAAATCTTAAAGTATTTGAACGTGGATCAACGAGCGCCCCAGAAAAGGAACCCCCGCCCCTTCCCAACCGAGCCTGAATCCTGGATTTCAGAAAACCTTACGCCACAACTCCCAACAAGACAGAACGACCAACCACACCCAAAGCGCCAACACACACTTTTGACAATCTCTCGATTCATCATATAATCGCTCCGATTTGAGCGATATCTCCTTCACATCCTCGGCGCCTGGATACTGGGCGGACGAAAATATCTCAACCGAAGACTGGAACTCTGCCAAATGGCAGCTCAGAAACCGTGTCTCCTCACTCGCCGACATCGAAAAACGCCTTACACTCTCTGAAGAAGAACGAGCCGGTATTCTCCTCACCGGGACCAAACTGGCCACTTCCGTCACGCCGCACTTCTTCAATCTCATTCATCCCACCGATTCCGATTGCCCGATCCGCCGACAGGTCATCCCGCGCATTGAGGAAACCTACACCGACCTTTCGGAACTGTCCGACCCCTGTGGCGAAGATTCCCACATGCCAGTCCCCGGACTCGTCCACCGCTACCCCGATCGCGTCCTTTTTCTCGTCACCGACCGCTGCGCATCCTATTGCCGCTACTGCACCCGCTCCCGCGTCGTTTCCGGAGTTTCGGACCAGAAACTCAAAACCCAGTGGGATCAGGCCATCGAATACCTCAAACGAACCCCGCAAGTTCGCGACGTCCTACTCTCCGGCGGAGACCCACTCCTGTTCTCCGACTCCAAACTCGAGGGTCTCCTCCGACGTCTCCACGAAATTCCCCACATTCAATTCCTCCGCCTCGGCTCCCGCATCCCGCTTTTCCTTCCGCAAAGAATCACCCCGGAACTCTGCAATATGCTCAAGCAGTTTCATCCCTTCTTCCTTTCCATCCACTCCAATCACCCCAACGAACTTACCTCCGAGGTTCGCGACGCCCTCGGTCGCCTGGCCGACGCCGGCATCGTCATGGGGAATCAATCCGTTCTTCTCAATGGAGTCAACGACACCGTCGAGATCCAAAAGGAACTTGTCCAAAAACTCCTCATGTGCCGCGTTCGCCCTTACTACCTCTACCAAGGCGACCTCATCAAAGGCACCGCCCACCTCCGCACCGGCATGGCCAAAGGCATCGAGATCATTGAGGGCCTCCGTGGTCACACCTCCGGCTACGCCATCCCCCAATTCGTTGTGGACGGCCCCGGCGGCGGTGGAAAAATCCCCATCAACCCGCAATACATCGTCGAACAAAATGACGAACGCACCGTTCTTAGGAATTACGAAGGGAAGGAATTCATCTACCCCGAGGCCTCAAAAACATCCAACAGCCTCGCCCACTGACTAGGCATTATCTTTTCTTCGCCTTGTGAATCTTTGGATTCTCGCTCTTAGAAAGTGGTTCTGGGTCGACATCAAACCATGATGATTTTTCGATTCGTTCCTTGTTGTAAGGCGGTGCGAAAATATCGACCAATTGGGTTGTCTCATGAGCGTGGAGCCAGTGTATGTTTCGCTTTTTCGACGTCAGCGATGAGACGACACCCTTCTTCAGGAAGTCATGATTCGTCTCTTCCAGAAGAACGTAATCTCTCTCCACTGTATCTGGAAGAAGGTCGTAGTTCTTCGCTTCAATCTTCCCGGAAGCACAAAGAATTACTCCGGTCATCTCGGGATGATTATGATGAGGAATTGCTTCCTCTTTTTCAAACTGCAAGAGCGTGACATGAAAATCTCGTTGCTTCTCGAGCGGCTCGAAATCCACCCGCTTGTTTCCGAGACCACGATGGGCTTTTTTAAACGCTTTGAGCAAATGCTCATCCTTGAGATTTAACCGTGAACAAAGTAGCGATGCTTTCGCCACATAGGCACCCTCATTCCAATCATCAAGATGCTGGCGCGAGGCCTCTTTCTCCACCGCCTCCAGAAAGGCATCCCAATTAATTGGCTGCTTTTTAGCCAAGCGCCCGTTGCATGCATTGGCCCGCGTCGCGATCGCATTTAACCCCGGCAAAGCCATGGTCAGCCCAAGAAATCCCGGCAAAGAGGTCCGAATAAAGTGACGGCGGTCATATTCATCCATTACTAAATTATCGCAAAGCCTGGGTTTAAAACAAGCCCCGACTCCAACAGCGATTGATACTCGAGACTTTAATCCTTCCGTTCTCATACGATATTTTGGTCCAAAAATTTGGACAATTTATCTTCATGAATTGTGTTACTGCCCTTCCCCTAATCCACCTCGATAAATTTTCCATTTTTTTGACTTAGGTCACTCTCGGCACTGCGATCCGAATAAAGAGAGTTCTGACTTAAATTCACATTAGCGGAACTCTTTGCGACAGGAAGCCCATCACAAGAATCAAAGAGCGCCCTCAGAGAACCGGTGCCAGCAATCGACTCCGACCCACACTTGCACCCCGCTGCTACCATGCTATAGCCCTCCACGATGAGCGCCGGTTCTCTGAGGGAACTGTGGCGGGGTTCTGCCCTGTCCACATGGGACGACATGCCCGGAGTCCCCGGTTCGAGACCGCTTCCGCTCGGGACTTGCGACGCAGCCGCGCAAGGATTTCTCATCGCAGCTCTTCTCTCCAAGGAACACCCCGGCCGGGTCTGGGTTTTTTGTCCGCATGCCCGACGACGAGACCAACTCGCCGAGGAGTTTGCCTTTTGGAGAGCACCCGTCCTCAACCTCTCTGACCCTACCCTGATTGTTGAAGACGAATTGGTCGATCCCGACCGCGAGGCCGAGCGTATTTCCACCATCAATCGCATCTCCCGCTCACCGGGGAAACCAGTCCTCCTTTCGCGTTCCTCGTGGCAAGCCCTCGCTCCGGCACGAGAGCTTCTCGACAAAAAAGAACTCACCTTGACCGTGGGACAAGAGATCTCTCCCGAAGACCTCATCACATGGCTAGAAGAACATAATTACGAAGAATATCCTCAGATTTTTCAACGCGGCCAGTTCGCCCGACGCGGCGGCATTCTCGATTTCTATCCTCCCCAAAACACCAGCCCGATCCGCGTGGAATTTTTCGGCGACGAAATTGAATCTCTCCGGGAATTCAGTGTGGAAAGTCAAACCACGACCCACAAGCTCGACACTTTCGAGCTCGGAAGTCCTGACCTATCGCTCGTCGAGCCACTCTCCAATTGGTTCGAAAAAGGTGACCTCCTCGTTGCAATCGACGAGGACGATGTCGAGATTGCCGACATCCTCGTCAGCGATGGCCCCAACGAACATTGGAACGCCAATCTCTATCCCTCGCCTGCCGCGGGATTCGAAGCCGGAGACTTTGTCATCGCCGACTCCAGCCGAAACCTCTTCCTCGAGCAACTCTCCGACTGGCTCAAGCAAGGTTGGGAAGTCGGGCTGGTCTCGCCATCCAATGCCGAACGACATCGCTTCCTCGAAATCCTAGGACGGGACGAATCCGATTTCACCTTCACCGAAGGACGCCTTGCCAAAGGCTTTGTTGCTCCCGAACAGAAACTGGTTGTTCTTTCCACTCTCGAAATTTTCGGCCGTCAACATCTGCCCGGAACCAAAGGTCGCGAGTCCCTCGCCCATCAACGCACCGCAGCCGCCATCACCGGCGTGCACGAGCTCAATCAAGGAGAGTTCGTGGTGCACGCCGACTACGGCATTGGCGAATTTATCGGCCTCATTGAAAGCGACGAAGGCGACGAAGAACTCGGCATCAAGTACGACGGAGGCTCGACTTTGCACGTCCCCATCGACCAGAGCCATCTCGTTGCCCGCTACGTGGGCATCGGCGGCGGTAAACCCCGCCTAAACAAGCTCGGCGACAAGCGTTGGAAAAAAGCCCGTAAGGTTGCCGAAGCCGCCGTCCTCGACTACGCGGCGCAACTTCTGCGTCTCCAGGCCGAGCGCGAATCTAAAGGAGGCTACGGCCACGCTCCCGACGGACAATGGATGCAAGAATTCGAAGCGTCTTTCCCCTTCACCGAAACTCCCGATCAGCGCAGGGCCATCGAGGCCACCAAGATTGACATGGAGTCCCCTCGCCCCATGGATCGCCTGATCTGCGGTGACGTGGGATTTGGAAAAACCGAGGTCGCGATTCGCGCGGCTTTCAAAGCCGTCACCGGTGGCAAGCAAGTCGCCATCCTCGCGCCCACCACCGTGCTCGCGGAACAACACGTCCGGACTTTCCGCTCACGAATGAGCGATTACCCAGTTCGCATTGAACTCTTGAGCCGACTCCAAACCCCCGCCGAAGCCCGCGAGATTCTCGAAGGCGTTCGCGATGGCAACGTCGACATCCTCATCGGCACACACCGCCTCCTTTCGGCCGGGGTGGAATACAAAAATATCGGACTTCTTGTCGTCGATGAGGAACAACGCTTCGGCGTTCGGCACAAAGAAATCCTCAAGGAACGCTTCCGGCTCATCGACGTTCTCACCCTCTCTGCCACGCCGATTCCGCGCACTTTGTATCTCTCGCTGATGGGCGCGCGCGACATGTCAACGATCGACACGCCTCCGCCCAATCGCCTCCCGGTGCAAACCTCAATCTGTGCTTACGACGAACGGCTCATCCGCAATGCCATGCGACGCGAATTGACCCGCGGCGGTCAGGTGTTCTTCCTCCACAACCGCGTGGCTACTATCAAAGGCATGAAGACGAGGATTGAGAAACTTGTCCCTGAGGCACGTGTCGTCGTCGGCCACGGCCAGATGGACAAAGACGACCTCGAAAAAGTAATGCATCAATTCGTGGACGGAGAAGCCGACGTCCTTCTCGCCACGACCATCATCGAGAGCGGAATCGACATCCCCAACGCCAACACTATCCTCATCGACCGAGCCGACCGCTTTGGACTTGCAGACCTTTACCAACTCCGAGGTCGAGTGGGCCGGGCCAACCGCCGCGCCTACGCCCTCCTTTTACTCCCTGACGAACTCATCGCAGGAGGCGACGCCCGAAAGCGCCTCAGCGCGATCAAACAATACACTGAACTGGGCTCCGGCTTCAAAATAGCCATGCGCGATCTGGAAATTCGCGGCGCCGGAAGTCTTCTCGGAACCAAGCAATCCGGCCATATCACCGCAGTCGGCTTTGAACTCTACTGCCAGCTCCTCCAGCAATCGATCGAGTCTCTCAATGGAAAGAATCCCATGCAACGCGCTGATGCCCAGTTACGAATCGATTTCGTAGTCTTCGCCGAGAGTAGTTGGAGCAACGAGAAAGGAAAACTCCCAGCCTTTTTTCCCCGATCTTATGGTCCGGACTCCGAATTGCGCGTTGCGGCCTATCGCCAAATGGCCTCGGCCCGCACCGAAAAAGAGCTCAATGCAATTTCCAAGGACTGGCGGGACCGCTTTGGACGCTTCCCAAACCCCATCGTCCACCTCGTCGAAACCAACCGCCTCCGCATCATCGCGTCCGCCAAAGGAGTGCAAATCGTCGAAATTTACAATGACCGATTGAAGCTCCAGCGAAACGGAGACTATATTCTGCCACCGGAAGGAAAGTTTCCCCGCTTGAGTTCCAAAAAACCGGCTGATAAACTCCACGAAGCAGTGCAACTCCTGAAATCTCTCTAGTCTCTCACTCCATGAAATCCGTTCTTCTTTTTCTCGCCGCGATTGCGCTAATTCTCCCCGTCTCTAAGGCCGCCCAACCCGTCAATGGAATCGCCGCCAAGGTGAATGGCGAAATAATCACTCTCAATGAACTGATGATCAAAGTTGCTCCGATGCAGTCTGTGCTGATGTCGCAAAATCCGCGACGAGGCCCCAACTACGACCAGAAAATTAAAAAGCTGATGGAGCAAATGCTCGATGAACTCGTCGACCGCACCATCATCTACAGCATGTATAAGCAGAACCTGCAAAACCTCCCCGACCATGCTGTTGAGGAGGAGATCGAAAAAATCATACGTAACGTTTACGCGGGCGATCGGAGTCGCTTCAAAGCCTACCTCAGAGCCACCAACCTCACCCGAGCTCAATTCAAAGAGCAACAACGGAAGGAACTTCTGGTTTCCATCATTCGAGCCCAGAACTTCGGCGAAGTCCTCCCTCCCTCCGAAAAGGAAATGAGCATCGAATACAATTCCTGGGCCAAAGCCAACCGCGACCGGCAGAAAGATGTCGGCACCTACAAGAGGATCTACATTCTCAAAACCGAGGGTGACGTGAACAAGGAGCGCCTCAAACTCACCGAAGATCTTGTGAAGCAACTTAAGGCCGGAGCCGATTTTGCAGAGCTTGCCAAGAAGCACTCAGGTGACTCCCGTGCGAGCAGAGGCGGACTATGGAAAGATGTTCCCCGAACGGATCTGCAGCACGAATTCGGCTACGCTATTTTCGAAACTGAAACCAATGAGGTCTTCGGACCTCTCGAAGATCAATACGGTTACAACATCATTCAGATCATTGACCGTCAGCTCGGTCCCACCAAACCTCTCTCTGAGGTCCGTAATCTCATCAAACAACGCGTTGAAGGGCAAAAAAAGCGCCTAAACTTCGAGAAATGGATGAAAAAGCTTCGCGCTCGCGTTCCAGTCGAAAAAATGATCTAACAGGTCATGCAGACAGCGGTATACGCCGGCAGCTTTGATCCGCCTACCAACGGTCATCTCTGGATGATCAAGCAAGGCCTCGAGCTTTTCGACCGCTTGGTGGTCTCAATCGGGCAGAACCCGAACAAAAACTACACCTTCACCACCGAGGAGCGTCTCGAGCTTTTGAGGGAATCCATCCCCTGCTGCGACCGCCTGACGTTCACCCACTTCGACAACCGTTACCTTGTCGACTACGCCCGGGAAATGGACGCGCAATTCATCCTTCGCGGAATCCGTTCGCCCCACGACTACGAATACGAACGCGTGATGCGCCACATTAATGGCGACATGGCTCCCGAGATCAACACGGTCTTCCTGATGCCGCCGCGCGATAAGGCGGAGCTTTCCTCCAGCATGGTGATGGGGTTAATCGGCCCTGAAGGGTGGGAAGAATCCGTGCATCGATATGTCCCCAAGCCCGTCTTCGAGGCACTCAAAGAAAAACGTCAATCGACTGAGTCATGACTACCCTCGCCATCGCTCTCGGAGCCTTCGTTCTCTACCTGGTCGCCTACCACACCTATGGCAAATGGCTCGCAGCTAAGCTCTTCAAACTTGACCCAAAGGCCAAGGTTCCCTCCATCGAACAAGGGGACGGCAATGACTTCGTTCCTACCGAAAAGAAAATTATCTTCGGTCACCACTTCACCTCAATCGCTGGCACCGGTCCCATCGTCGGCCCTGCACTCGCGGTCATTTGGGGATGGCTGCCCGCGCTTATCTGGGTCCTCTTTGGTTCCATCCTGATTGGTGCCGTCCACGACTTCGGCGCTCTCGTCGTCTCACTCAGAAACCGCGGACAAACCGTCGGCGACATCGCAGGTCGTGTCATCACCAAGCGAACCCGCATTCTCTTTCTGACGATTCTCTTCCTCGCCCTCACCATCGTGCTGGCTATCTTCGGACTCGTGATCGCGGCCGTCTTCAAGATGTATCCGCAGGCAATCTTCTCCTGCCTCGTACAAATCCCCCTCGCCATCGTTATTGGCGTAACCCTTCACCGCAAAGGCGTCAATCTGCTCATTCCCTCACTTCTCACCCTCGCCTTGATGTATCTCTCGGTCGTCTTCGGCGATTCCGGATTCCTTCATGACTTCAATCAATTCATGGCCAAACTTTCCATTCTCGAATGGGTCATGATCCTCCTCGCCTACTCCTACGTGGCCTCCGTTCTTCCGGTCTGGACTCTCCTCCAACCACGCGACTACATCAACAGCCTCCAACTTCTTACCAGCCTTGGCCTCGTTATGATTGGTCTCGTCGTCGCTGGCCTCATCGGCGGAGCCGCGGTCGAAGGCGCACGTCCACCCCTGGAAATCGTTGCCCCGGCGGTCAACTGGAGTCCCGAGGGCGCCCCTGCCATTTTCCCATTTCTATTTATTACCATCGCCTGCGGAGCGATCTCGGGCTTTCACTGCCTCGTCTCATCGGGAACAACCTCCAAGCAAATCAAATGCGAAACCGATGCCCAGTTCGTCGGCTTCGGCTCCATGCTCACCGAAGGCTTCCTGGCCGTCCTCGTCATCCTCGCTTGCGTGGCGGGACTGGGACTGGGAACGGGAGCCGGAGACTCCTTCCTAGCCGGTGCAGCAGCCTACGAGGCCAAGTATTCCACCTGGAATACCGCAGCCGGACTCGGCGCTAAAGTTGGAGCCTTTGTCGAGGGAGCCGCCAACTTCCTAAAAGCCCTCGGCATTCCTGCCACCTTCGCTATTGCTCTCATGGGAGTATTTGTTGCCTCCTTCGCCGCTACCACCCTCGACACCGCCTGCCGACTCCAACGATACGTTATTCAGGAACTCGCCCACACTCTTGCCCCACGCCACCGCATCGATGGCAAACGTGTGGGAGAATACGTCGATGGAAATCCCATCTACTGGCTCACCAACCGTCACGCCGCCACGATCTTTGCCGTTCTAATCGCATACCTCATTGCACGATTGCCTGAAATCCCCGGAGGGACTCCAGGTAAAGGCGGCCTCCTCCTCTGGCCACTTTTCGGCGCGGTTAACCAACTTCTCGCCGGCCTTGCCTTCCTCGTCATCACCTTTTGGCTGCGACGCCGCGGCCTTCCCCTTTGGATGACCGGGATCCCTGCAATCGTAATGCTCATTCTCCCTGCCCTCGCCATGGCCTCCAATCTTCGTAATTTTGCGACCAAGGAAAATTGGCTCCTCTTCGGAATTGGATTCGCCACCATCCTCCTCGAAATCTGGATGATCGCCGAGGCAATCTCCGTTTGGAAAAAGAGCAAAGGCCTCCTCGAGAGTCCCTCGCAAATCAGGGAATCATCAAACGAAAGTGGACGCTCTTGCTGAGCTCCAGCTCACTCCTACCTAGACCAATGACCAAGGTTGCAGAACAAGTCGGATGCTAAGAAAAACCATAACTCAGAGCCGGAACCATGACCCAGTGGGAGTGGGCTAAGCTGGAATGTTTGCTATCAGGAATTCGTCCCCGGGGTGCGCACACGTTCAATCAACTCCCGAATCTCCTCCGGCGGCTTCGGAGTCAATGAAGCAACGACAGCCGCCACGATGAAGTTCACAAACATTCCAAGGAATCCAATTCCTTCCGGAGAAATTCCAAAGAGATATTGATCTTTCGTTCCCCCCATAAACTGGAAGTAAATAATATATCCCAAAGTGAAGGTAATCCCGGCAACCATCCCGGCAATCGCCCCCTCTTTGTTCATCCGACGGGAGAAGATTCCCATCACCAACGTCGGGAAGAAGGACGAAGCGGCGAGCCCAAAGGCAAAAGCTACGGTCTTGGCCACGAAGGTCGATGGCGGGTTAATGCCAAAGTAGGCGGCCACAAGTAAAGCCCCCAGCGAGGCTCCCCTCGCCCATCTAATTTCCTCCTTATCACTCAACTCGGGTTTAATTACCTTCTTCATCAAGTCGTGAGAAATCGACGTCGATAGAACGAGCAACAAGCCCGCTGCCGTCGAGAGCGCCGCCGCGATACACCCAGCCATCAAGAGCGCGATAACCCATTGGGGAAGCCCGGCCATATGAGGATTGGCCATCACCATGATGTCCTTACCGAAGGTCAATTCGTTCTCTTCCCCTGCTTTAATCTTCTCAGGGCCACGATACTGAACCATGCCATCACCATTCTTATCTTCCCAAGCCATCTGCTTGGTCTCTTCAAATTGAGCAAACCAAGAGGGAAGCTCTTCTTTATTCTTGCCGTCCAAACTCTCGATGAGATTGACCCTGGCAAACGCACCAATCGTCGGGGCGGTGAGATAAATGACCGCGATAAAAGAAAGCGTCCAGCAAGCCGAAGTCCTCACCGCCTTGACATTCTTCACGGTGAAAAATCGCACAATGACGTGAGGAAGCCCCGCTGTCCCGCACATCAAGGCAGCCGTTATACAAAACATGTCGATCGTCGAAAGCGACCCACTGGTATAGTAACTGAATCCCAAATCGGCATTAATTTGATTCAATTTCACGAGGAAGGGTACTGCTGGTTCACTATTGGTATATTCACCAATAAAGCCCAATTGCGGAATGACATTGTTGGTCATCGCAATCGCAATAAAAATGGCAGGAATAGTATAGGAGAATGCCATCACGCAATATTGAGCCACCTGGGTGTAGGTAATCCCTTTCATCCCTCCAAGTCCTGCGTAGAGAAACACGATGGAAGCTCCGATCAGCACTCCGAGCGGAATCCCGATATTAAATAGTTGGGAGAAAACGACTCCCACTCCCCTCATTTGTCCCATGATGTATGTCAGGCAGATGAAAATGGCACAAATTACCGCCACCAAACGCGCGGCTTTGGAATAATAGCGGTCCCCAATGAAATCAGGCACGGTCGCTTTTCCAAATTTCCGCAGAAAAGGAACCATCAGCACGGTCAGCAACACAAAGCCGCCGGTCCATCCCATCAAATAACGCGATCCGTCATAGCCATCGACAGCCAATACTCCGGCCATGGAGATAAAGGTCGCGGCACTCATCCAGTCGGCTGCGGTCGCCATTCCATTGGCGAAGGGAGAGACTCCGCCTCCCGCAATATAGTATTCCTTCGTTGAGGCTGCCCGGGATTTAAAAGCAATCCCGATATAGAGGGCAAAAGACAGCCCGATGAAAAGGAAGTTCCACGTATCTTGACTCATCGTCCTTCCTCCTCATCTACTTCAAATTGCGTATCGAGCTTCTTCATCCAAAAGGCATAGACAATCAGAATCAGCACAAAGCTAATGATCGCTCCCTGCTGGGCCATCCAGAACCCAAAGGGCGCCGTGCCGATCTTCGGGAAATTTGCATCCAACCAATCCCGCAATAAAATCCCGCTGCCATATGAGACGAAAAACCAAATGGTGAGCAGGACGCCCACACATCTGAGATTCGCCTGCCAATACCTTCC
>Ga0115013_10000183_pt1 | contig 41195 bp, 42 predicted proteins | sample SouAtlMetagenome_2_FD_88686 | JGI IMG/M metagenome (GOLD analysis project Ga0115013, IMG submission 88686) | Marine eukaryotic phytoplankton communities from Atlantic Ocean - South Atlantic ANT15 Metagenome | ecosystem: Environmental > Aquatic > Marine > Oceanic | place: South Atlantic Ocean...
GTCTAGAGGCCTAGGACACCGCCCTTTCACGGCGGTAACAGGGGTTCGAATCCCCTAGGGGACGCCATTTTATCGCGTCACAGTCGATTAAAACTGTGAAATAGGCTGGAGTTGATTATTCAATTTCTGACTGAAAGTTTCGGTAGGGTAAGGTCGCTCAGTTCGCTGACTCACTTTTCCTAACTGAAATCTCGAAAGCAGTGCTTTCGAAAGAAAATTTTCAGTCCCCTTCGTCTAGAGGCCTAGGACACCGCCCTTTCACGGCGGTAACAGGGGTTCGAATCCCCTAGGGGACGCCATATCGAAAAAACCAGCCATTCGGCTGGTTTTTTTGTTTCTGGCTTAAAACTTTGTGGACAGAAAACTTTATGGACAGACACTGCAATTAAATCTGCAAGCAAATAGATGCAAAGCCATCTTACGAAAGCTTCAGTGGACATACACTCTTCTTTCCCTCTTTAAACCATCTACCTAGACATACACCGATCATTTTCATCGGAATTTGCAATTCTTACAAAAGAGGCGTCAACACCTTCGCGCAAGTACTTTTCAGAGGTTCAATGCGTAAAGAACTCATGTCACAACCCTTTAAGAAACTTTTGTGTGATAGATACGTGAGCTTGTTGAACTGTTATGATCTAAAAAATACAAAAGAGGTGTTATATGCAGAATTATCCAATTGGAACTCCAGGTGAGCCGTGGCGCGAAGAAGAAAAAGCCCAATGGAAAGCACAGCAGACTGTGAAAAGAAGTTATCAGGAAGAAGTACTTAATAAACTCTTCAACATTATCCCTGAAGGCTTTGAGTTAAAGCAGTATGGCGCACTTCCTTACGATACAGCGCGTTACCCACTATATGCTGTAATTCCCAAGAATTTTGACGCTGAAAAGCCGTCTGCACTCGTTACAGGCGGTGTTCACGGCTACGAAACCAGTGGTGTGCAAGGAGCGCTTCAATTTATTGAAACAAAGTTGGCTCAGTACGCGGAGCAAGTAAATATAGTTGTGGTGCCATGTGTAAGTCCCTGGGGATACGAGTCGATAAATCGATGGAACCCAATGGCATTAGATCCGAACCGCTCGTTTTACAGTGATTCTCCTGCACCAGAGTCTGCTCAGCTTATGCAATTAGTATCTGACTTAGCGTTATCTCTCACGCTTCATATTGATTTGCATGAAACGACAGACACGGACAATAGTGAGTTTAGACCAGCACTGGCTGCGCGGGATGGGGTGACACATGATAACTGGAACATTCCAGATGGTTTCTATACGGTTGCTAATACTCCAAGCCCCCAAATAGAGTTTCAAAAAGCAGTTATTGAGGCTGTGAAAAAAGTAACGCATATCGCACCTGCCGATGAAAACGGAAAGATTATAGGTGCGGATGTGGTGAGTGAAGGTGTAATTTGCTATGACAAGAAGTCGTTGTATCTTTGTGGAGGTATGACAGATGCTAAGTACGTCACAACCACAGAAGTCTATCCCGATAGCGATAATGCGACACCCGAGAATTGCAATGATGCTCAGGTGGCCGCAATTTGCGCTGCACTCGACTATTTAAATTTAGACGCTTGAACGTTTAGACGTCTAGATGTATATTTGGGCCTCTTTTCTAGGAGGCTCTTTGTGTTTACTTATTCTGCGGTTATTTACGACGGTAAAAAGCAAAATTTAGTGAGGTATGACTGTGGGACAGACACTGAGTTTTCCTCATATCTTGAATCGCGCTTTGGTTGTCATGTTTGTTTGTGGTCCAATAAAGAGCTATCAGAAACTACAATGGCAGCTATAGCAGCTTCGCGAGTACAGAGTAAAAAAGACGGTCTGGATAAAACAGAAGCTTTATGAACTTAATTTCCCCATGTGTAGCCTTGTGCAAATTAACCGAAGAAGACATTTGCATTGGGTGTAAACGTACGATTGAAGAAATCATTAATTGGCGGACATACACCGATAATCAAAAGAAGGCCGTATTTACTCGCCTTGAAAATTTAGAAAATGAAGCCGCTACCTAGTCAAGGCTTCGTAAATAGGCTAAATGCGGATTTCTATCAGGAACTTTCTACGTATGGACAGACACACAAGCTTTTCTATTCGTATAAAATTAGAAGCCAGCATCACTCCCACATGAATTAAAGTGTCTAGCGGACAGACACTTACTAAATTTAAATAGCTGCAATTCAAATCCACCTTAAATGCACCTTAAATAGACAGTCACAGAAGTTGAAAAACTAAGCATCAAAGCCTGGCTGATATAAGTGCTTTTTGCTAAACTCCCGCGCCGATTTTATGTTCTATTAAACTGAGATTTTTGCAATGAAAGTAATGCTTGCCCCTATGGAGGGCGTTGTCGACCACTTAATGAGAGATATGCTCACTCGCGTGGGTGGTTTCGATCAGTGCGTTACTGAATTTGTAAGAGTGGTCGATCAAAAGTTACCAAAGAAAACGTTTTATAGACTTTGCCCTGAGCTTCACAATGGTGGCAAAACTCCGGCAGGTGTGCCTGTCCGAGTTCAATTATTAGGACAACATCCACAGTGGCTTGCAGAGAATGCACAAACAGCAATAGAGCTGGGCTCTCCTGGTGTTGACCTAAATTTTGGTTGCCCTGCCAAAACAGTTAATAAGAGTAAGGGCGGGGCGGTTTTGTTGAAAGAAACCCAAACCCTTTATGACATAGTGAAAGCTGTAAGGGACGCTGTTCCTGCAGAAATCCCAGTTTCAGCCAAAATCAGACTAGGTTTTGAAGACAAATCTTTAGCTATCGAGAATGCTATAGCTATCACTGAAGCGGGCGCTTCTGAGCTCGTTGTTCATGCGCGGACCAAAACGGAGGGATATAAACCACCGGCTTATTGGGACTGGATAGCGAAGATAAAGCAACACACCGATATTCCACTTGTTGCAAATGGTGAAATTTGGAACGCTGAAGACGCTAAGCGATGTCAGAGCCAATCGGAGTGTACCAACCTTATGATTGGACGAGGTGCATTGGCAATGCCTAATTTGGCGCTGAGTATTAAAGAGGGTGTAGCACCTATGCCATGGTCTGAACTGGCTGCTTTGCTGATTCAGTACTCTGGCTACGAAATTTTTGGTGATAAGGGCAAATATTACCCCAACCGAATTAAGCAATGGTGCGGCTATCTGAAAAGACAATACCCTGAAGCTGAAGTTCTGTTCAACGACATAAGGCGCCTAACGAAATCTCAGGACATTGTTGATGTGCTTGCACGCCAAGCCGATATTTAGCCAAGTACTTTTGCAATAGTGTTAGAGGTTCACGACAGATACCTTTGGGCATTTGCAACGTTTGGACGACATGCTCTTTGGCAGCATTTGGCGAAATTCTCCATCATCTCGGGGCAACCGACAGGCCCAGTAAAAAGTGTTTCAAAATTACTAGTTACTAGCTGCCAGTTCTCTTTTGTCATTCCAAGCTTACTTAGCAAGCGGTTAGGAAGCTTTGGGACTTTGCAGGTATCCTTATTACTCTCCGCATTCATCGTATCAGTGATAAGCTGCAAATAATCGGTAAATGCGAAGGGCAACGGCACGGTGTTCTTGTGGTGACTATCGCTAAAGGGCATCAAAAACTTAGGCGTTTTACTAGAGCGTTTGGCATTCAAGCGATATTGGATACTAGTATGGTGAGAGTTGCTTAGCGTCGTCGCTATTTTTGCTCGAATGGGATTTAAATCGACGTAAGCCATTACACTGGCCAGTGCTTTCTCATCGAGTATAGCTTGTGACCTAAACCTTCTTTCCCAGAAATAGCCCTTACATTCATCTTCTTTGTTAGCTCTTCGAGCAATATATTCATTGAGCATACGCATAAACCAGCTGATGCTTTGAAGTCGCTCTCGATATAAAACAGATAATGATTTCAATTCAGCAAGTTCTTCTGACGTTACAGAATCAAAGTTTTCTAAATATCGCTGCACTACGGGCGGGCATTTATAAAACATCCTCCACCGAAGCAAGACCTCATCCATCGTCCAGCCTTCAGCTCTGCCTTTTGCTATATGTAATACCACATGAATGTGATTGTGCATAACAGCGTAGGCGCATAGGTCGATGGCAAAAGCTTGAGAAAGCTTATGGAGCCTGTCTTGAATCCACTTTCTTCTATGCTCATAGTTTATGCCAGTGCGGGCATCGCGACCACAAAGGTAAGATTGCCTCACGCAGCGAGAAATGCAGTGGTAATAAGGTGTAACATCAGTATTTATTTGCTTGTAACGAGGTAGAGGCATATCCGTATCCCATAGTTATTTATTGACATTATGAGATTTACGGCGTCAATTTTAAGTGGTCTTTGGGACAGTTTTAGGAGGAGATTACTTCCAATGAGTGCACTTTCAATCAAATATCATAAAGAGTCTCAGTTGAAGTTAGATAATTAGAACTGAAAATCTTGGACAGACACTCGAGCTTAATAGCGGATAGACATTCATCGTTGCATCAAACAGATTAAAAAAAAGGACAGACACTCTTATTTAGTAAGTGTCTGTCCTTTCTAATTTCTCTCTAATTCCCTTATTTAGCACATGCGCCTCTGCTTACTAGGAGACTAGACAATAATCTGAACGAGTGTCTGTCCCTAATAGTTTTCAATAAGAAGGAGTTTAAACATATACATCAACCCTAGAACCCACACGCCCATCGTTAGAACTTGAGGTCTGTTGTGTGCTCTGGGGCTGAGTCTCGCGACTTTCTTGCACATTACGGGGCTCAACCTGTTGAGTAGGTCGCTGTGGCGATTCTAAGACAGTGGAAACAGGAGACGAATTAACAGAAGAAACGTCCATAAACAAACCTCGCATTTAAAAAATCACTTAATAAGATTAGCACAATTATTGAGCGCTAAGAATTAAACTTCTTAAGTGTCTGTCCATAAAATTAGCAATCAAAGGCTGTGCCTCAGCATTTGGATGAATACCATCGTTTTGCATTAAGTCCTTATTTAGCGCTATTTCTTCAAGGAAAAATGGAATTTTTTGAACGTCCTGAGCTTCCGCGACTTTATTGAAGTTTTGAGTAAACATCTGCGTATAGCGCTTGCCATAATTAGAAGGAATTTGCATTTCTTGCAGAAACACTACGGCTTTACTCTCTTTCGCAACACTTACCAGTGAATCTAAATTATCCCTAATCTTACCGATATTATGGCCCTGAAGGCCGTCATTACCGCCCAGTTCAATCAATACATGGGTAGGGTTGTGTTGCTCTAATAAACGGGGAAATCGCGCTAAACCGCCGTCAGTAGTCTCTCCGCTTACCGCAGCATTTACAATATCAATCGGAATGTTGTCGTCTTGCCACATCTTTTGTAACAAACTGACCCAACCCTCATGTTGCTGTAATCCATAAGCCGCGGATAAACTGTCACCTAAGATAAGTAAAACCGCATTTTCGCTTGTGTCGCTCTGCTCGGCTTGATCTGATAGCGCTTGAAAGGGTATTAAAAGAATAAGTAAAAAAGCGTACAAATAACGAAATTTAACAAACACGAATTGATGACCTCTTATGATAAAAGCTAATGCTGTAACCAAAGTAGTGGATACGAGTGAAGGTTCACTGCAGATCCTTCGTCCTATTTCTTTTGAAGTCAAGTCTGGTGAGTCCATTGCCATTATTGGCGCGTCAGGCTCGGGTAAGTCAACCCTTTTGGGCTTGTTAGCTGGACTTGACCAAGTTACAGAAGGGGAAATTTTCTTAGATGGCGAAGCACTTCACAGCATGACTGAAGAAGATCGCGCGATTTTAAGAGGAAATAAAGTAGGCTTCATTTTTCAAAGCTTTATGTTAGTTCAAAGCTTAACAGCGTTAGAAAATGTGATGCTACCGGCAGAAATTGCAGGGCTTGATAACCCAAAGGCACTAGCTTTGGATATTCTAGAGCAAGTCGGATTGAAACATCGCGCACATCACTTTCCTAATCAGTTGTCGGGGGGCGAGCAACAGCGCGTTGCCATAGCGCGAGCATTTATTACCTCTCCCAAAATACTTTTCGCCGATGAGCCTACCGGCAACCTAGACGCCAAAAATAGTGAAAAAATCGAAGCGCTGTTGTTCGAGATGAATAGAGAAAAAGGCACAACTCTCGTACTCGTAACTCATGATAACGAGCTTGCGGAACATTGTGACAGGCAACTCACTATGAATGCTGGCGAATTAGTTGAAACAACTGGCGCGAACACAATGAATAAGAAAGAGGCGGTTTAGATGTCGACGTCTTTTAATTTAGCTTGGCGGCTTTTCAAGCATGAGGCTAGACGTGGTGAACTGACCATTATATTGCTGGCCATTGTGCTATCTGTGGCGGCCGTGTTGTCGCTCTCGCTTTTTAGTGAGCGCTTGCAAGGTGCACTCAAGTCTCGCTCTGCTGCGTTTATTGCAGCAGATGCTCAGCTTCGCTCAGATGACCCTATAAACGAGGAATGGTTGGCTAGAGCCCGAGAAGAGGGTCTTGCGACGGCAAAGCAGGTAGCAACACGTTCAATGGTGTTTAAAGGCGACGAGATGTCGCTTGTTGATTTACGAGCTGTGAATGACGCTTACCCACTGAAAGGGACAGTCAATATTACCGACCAGCCTTTTGGAGAAAAACGAAATACTGCAGAATTGCCACAACCTGGAGAAGCATGGGTACAGTCTCGGCTTTTTCAAAGTCTAGGGCTTTCTATTGGCGATAATATCGAAATTGGCGACGGCACTTTTACCGTCACCCATGTGTTGGTAGATATTCCAGATGCAGGATTCAGTGTGTTTAATACCGACCCTATCGCGCTGATTAACTTAGATGATTTGGAAAAAACTGCGATAACAGGGCCAGGGAGTCGCGCTCGTTATGTGGGCTTTTTTGCCGGTGATGCGGGTGATATAGAAAGTTTCAATACCTGGTTATTACCCCAATTAAATGACGACTTACACTCCTGGCGTACAGTCGAAGATGACGAGTCAGCGATAGGGCGCTCTGTCGCAAGTGCTGAGCGCTATTTTCTGTTAGCGAGTTTGTTAGCAATAGTATTAGCGGCCGTTTCCATTGCCGTTGCTGCTCAGCGTTATGCTCAACGTCACTTTGATCCCGTAGCAATAATGAAGACCTTGGGGGCAACAAGCAGTACCATTCGAAAAGTCTACTTGTTCCAAATTTTATTTATCACTGGGCTTGGTATTTTTATTGGCCTCGTTATAGGTTTTATCGGTCAGCAAGTAGTGGTTTCACTTGTAGCGGACAGAGTGGATGTGTCTCTTGACGTGTGGCATTGGCGGCCGCTTTTAATCGCCGTTGCTACAGGCGCTACGTGTGCATTGCTCTTTTCCTTATATCCGCTTTTGCAGCTATTTTCAGTTCCTCCGCTTCGCGTATTAAGAAAGGACATATCAGCGAATTTACGTTCCAGAAGCATTCAGTTCGTGGCTTCCGGTGGCGCAATATTCTTACTGATGTGGATGTATAGTCGAGATTTAAAAATTAGCGCTATTCTTTTCGTTTCTGGCGCTGCGTTGGTGCTTGGATTACTTGGTGCTACGTATATCTTAATTGCTGTAGGTCGCAAGCTGGGCAGTGGAAGAATGGGGGCGTGGCAGTTGGCATGGGCACGTATTAAGCGACGTGCAATGGACAACAGCGTGCAGCTTATTAGCTTTTCCGTCACCATTATGTTGCTTTTAGTGGTGCTGGTAATGCGCAACGATATGGTTTCACAATGGCGCTCGCAATTGCCAGAAGGTACACCGAATTACTTCTTAATTAACATTACGCCGGGTATTCAACCCGAGTTGGACAGACACTTCGCTGACAATGGCGTAAAAATTGAAGAGTTTTATCCTGTCATTCGAGGCCGATTTGTTTCGGTAAATGGAGAAGGGGTAAACACCGAGGTTTCTAAAGAAGATGAGCCGAATCGAGAAGGCCGAAGAGGTTTAGGCAGAGAAGCAAACCTAACTTGGAGCAACGCGCTTCAAAAAGAAAACGAGGTCATTGACGGGAACTGGCATGGCGATGAGAATAAGCAATACAGCGAAGGATGGTTCCCGGTTTCCGTTGAAGAAGGCGTTGCAGAAAGGTTGAACATTAAAATGGGCGATCGGCTTACTTTTAATGTGGGAAGCGAGATTGTCGAAACGAAAGTAACGAGTATTCGTACTGTGAATTGGCAGACTATGCAGCCTAACTTTTTCTTCGTTATTCACCCTGAGGCAATGGCCGCGTTTAGCCCAACTTATATTACTAGTTTCTACCTTCCTACCGAGAGAAAGGCAGAGTTAACTAACCTAATTAAACCGTTTGCATCAATAACTATGTTCGACGTTGATGCTCGAATTAATCAGTTGCGAGAGATTGTGGATCAGGTGTCTGTTGCCGTTGAATTTATTTTGGTGCTGGTATTGTTAGCGGGCAGTCTGGTATTGATTGCACAAGTACAGGCGAGTATGGATGAACGCAGACAGGAAATAGCCATACTTCGGACGCTCGGTGCAAAGGGGGCGTTGATAAGAAAAAGTGTTATTTTTGAGTTTGTTATCATTGGTGTAGTAGCAGGCTTTATGGCAGCAATGGCCAATGAGTTGAGCCTTTATTTACTTCAAACCTCTGTATTCCAAATGGAAGCAAGCTTACACCCAGAATACTGGGCAATAGCGCCAAGCGTTGGCGCTGTCGTTGTAGGCATATTAGGTGCGTTTGGATGCTGGCGTTTGCTTACACTTAATACCAGTCAGATGCTGCGGAATATGGTTTAGGTATTGTTGCGTTAGTTTAAAATGCACTTTAAAACAAAACGGACAGACACTCGGTTAAGTGCCGTTTAGATTAAGGGCAGTGGACAGTCACTCAATTCAAATGAGTGTCTGTCCACTGTGCATTCACTGTGCATTTCACAGCAAAGTTCACTAATTACAAAAGAATGGTTTTCGCGAAGAGTTTAAAAAGTACTCTGGTTTGAGAGTGGATAGAAGTTTTTGAGGTTTGTGACTAAGCAAAGTGCCTCGCGATAATGTTGTGCAATAAATGTGGACACACACTTGCTTAGCAATTCAAGTGACTGTCCACAAGGCACGTAGCTAATTTCAGTAATTCATTTAAGCGCGATATATCTCTCTTAGCGCCTCGTCGATAGAAGGGAATTCAAAACTGAAGCCGGCGGTAGTAAGCTTTTGAGGAATGACTCTTTGCCCCTCAAGTATCATCGTCGACGATTCGCCCATTGCTACTTTCATAACAAAGCCCGGGACATTGAACAGGCAAGGGCGGTTAAGTGATTTTGCGAGCGCTTTAGAGAACTCCTTGTTCGTCACTGGTTCTGGTGCCGTTAAATTAAATGCACCAGAACATGCACTATTCTCGAGCAAGAAGGAGATAGCACGCACCATATCTTGTAAGTGGATCCAGGCAAAATACTGACTACCACTCCCAAGTGTACCTCCGGCCCCCAATTTAAACGGTAGTGCCATTTTCCCTAACGCTCCGCCTTTTTCGGTGAGAACTACACCAGTTCGAAGCGTTACGACACGTGTCTTAGCTTGATCTACACTTTGGGCAATAGTCTCCCATTTAGCGCACAGTTCATGGGTGAACTCGTTATGAGGAGGAGTTTCTTCAGTTACAAGCTTGTCTCCTTGATTGCCGTAGTAACCAATCGCGGAGCCCGATAAGAAAACAGGCGGAGGCTCATCACAACTATTTATTTTTGAGACTAGCTCAGAAGTGATGTCCCAGCGGCTATTGCAAATTATTTTCTTTTGAGTGTCTGTCCAGCGCTTATCGGCGATAGGCTCACCAGCTAAATTAATTACTGCGTCGAAACTTTCAAAATTTTCTATCGAAGAAACGTTCTCGACGATTTTGACGTTATCCCCCAATTTGCTCTTTGCCTTTGCAAAACCGCGAGAAATCACCGTGAATTCATGTTCATGTGAATATTGACGAATAAATTCGCTTCCTATCAGCCCTGTTCCACCGGTCAAAAGAATGTTCACAATTAGCTCCTCGAGGTATGACCTTATCCCGTCTTATTGCAAGATAGTGTCAGGGACACGGAATCAGAAAATCTAAGGGCATGTGGCTTATCGACCTCAACCTCAGCGTAGCGCACCGAAGAATGTTCTGCGGCAATGCTTAGCACATCGGCGGTAAGTTTTTCCAGAAGAGAAAAACGGTTGTCTTCTACAAGCTTGATGATTGCCTTTGTAATCGTTTTATAGTTAAGCGCATCACTCATATCGTCGGTGTTCGTCGCTTTTTCAGCGTCGTAATCAATTTTCACGTTAACAACAACGTCCTGCTTGTTTTTTATTTCATCTTCATTGATGCCGATGTATGTGCGTAGTCTTAAGTTTTTAATTTTAATAGTGGCAAGATTAAAGTTCATTGAAGTCTCTTGTTTGTAGTTGTTTATAAGTCGTTGTAAAGTGTTGTCGTTTCAGTCAGGAATGTAGCACAAAATGTCAATGGAACTACGCTCGCCAACAGCAAAAATTCTAATCGTTCTAGCATGTTTAGTAGTGGTAATGGCTGGTATTAAAGCCGCCAGTACGATCATGGTACCGTTTTTTCTCTCTATTTTTATAGCGATCGCGTGTAGCCCAATAATACGTTGGACCTCGAAATTCGGCGTGCCTAAGTGGCTCTCTATAACTTTTGTTATACTGCTTATCGTTGTTTTTGGTTTTCTTTTAGCTGGCTTAGTTGGCCAGTCTATGACCGAGTTTCGAGAAAATTTGCCTGAGTATAGAAGTAAGCTTGATACAGAGTTTGCCTGGGTTGTGTCCAAATTGGCTGAATTTAATATTCACATCAATAGAGAGTTAATCGCTTCGCACCTTGATCCAGCAACGGCTATGTCTGTAGCAACAAATTTCATCAGCGGAATGGGCGGCGTACTTTCAAACCTTTTCCTTATTCTTCTTACTGTCATTTTCATGCTTTTTGAAGCAGACAGTATTCCCCGCCGGTTACATATTGCCCTTGCCGATCCTGGAATGAAACTAAAGCATATCGACAGATTTATTCGCTCTGTGAACAGTTACTTAGCGATAAAAACTGTGGTCAGTTTAGGAACAGGTCTGATTATTGGTATTTGGCTGTATGTGATGGGAGTAGATCATTTCATGCTTTGGGCTGTGTTGGCTTTCATGCTCAACTTTATTCCTAACATTGGCTCAATTATCGCTGCTGTGCCCGCAGTGTTGATAGCCTTTGTTCAACTTGGCCCTGCCTCAGCAGGTTTCGCAGCGCTTGGCTTTGTGCTTGTTAATACCATCATGGGAAATATGGTGGAACCCAGATTGATGGGTAAAGGCATGGGGCTCTCTACACTTGTAGTATTCCTTTCGTTAATATTTTGGGGGTGGCTGCTAGGCACCGTTGGAATGTTGCTATCAGTTCCGTTAACCATGGTGGTAAAAATAGCATTAGAGTCTCGCGAAGAGAGCAAGTGGCTTGCTGTGCTGTTATCGAGTGAAGGTGAGAAGTCTGCGTCGTAACTTAGTGGAAGTAGAAAGTGGACAGACACTTGTTTGTGAAAGTCGATAGTGGACAGACACTCAATCGATTTAAAAAAATCTCTCATTGGTCTCTAGCTAAACAGTCAATTGAGAATGTGTCAGTCCCCCCAAACTTTTGTGCAAGATTAAGTGTGTGTCCGCTTTCCATACGCCCCAACTTTTGTAGGAACTCAAGTGTCTGTCCACTTTCATACTAGAGCAATTGAAAGCTCGAGGATTTAACGGTCATACACAAACTTCGTTGTACTTTTTAAAGCACTATTCGTGATTGGGAAATTGAATAACGATACGAGCACCGCCAAGCGAACTGTCCTCGATGAGCATTCTACCTTCGTAGATTGAAACTAAATCGGCCGCCAACGCCATGCCTATTCCGTGGCCTTCTGTATAGGTATCAAGTCGAGTTCCTCGCTCTAACAAAAGCACCTTTTTGTCGTCAGGAATACCAGGGCCGTCGTCTTCTACTTTAATTGTTAGCCAACCAGCACGCTTCGACGCTGATACGATAATTCTATTGGTCGCAGCTTTACATGCATTGTCTAGAAGGTTGCCACATAGTTCCATGAAGTCGGTCTCGTCTCCTTTAAACTGAGTATCCTCATCCAGTTCAAACTCAATGGTAAGGGCTTTATCTTGGTAGACCTTGTCCATTGCATCGGCAAGCTTGTGCAAAATGGGTAATATATAGATAGCTTGTTGCCAGCCAGATTTTCCAGCACTCGCTCTTTTCAGCTGGCGTTTAATGATTCGGTCAATTTGCTGTAATGCTTCGTTTACCTCAGCAGGTAAATCACTAGTGCCCGATGCCACCGCCAAGGGTGTTTTCAAACTATGTGCTAAGTCTCCTAAACTGTTTTTATATCTCGCCCTTTGGGCGGCCTCAGTTTGAAGCAAACCATTAATGGATTGTTTTAAGGAATCGAATTCAACTGGATAGCGTGATTCTAACTGGCGTTTTTGCCCGCTTGAGGTTTGTGAAATTTCGTCAATTAACTTCCTAACAGGAAGAAGTACTAGGCTAATCCCGATAATAATAAAAATTAGGAGCGCTAAACAGAGCGTGAAAATCCACTGCCACGTCGTGTCTAAGAACGTATTCCGCTCTGCTTCAAAAAGTGCTTTATTGTTAAATATATAAAACCGAACAGGCTCGAAGTCTCTACTTGAAGCAAATTCTGCAGTGAATGCATATACAAAAAACTGGGAATCTTCTTCAAACTTAGGTGTATGGGAATCCAAAAATAACTCGTTACCGACTGCAACGTCTATCTCTGGTGGTGCAAAGGTATATTCAAGAGCTGAGGCTGACTGCCAAATTACTTCGTCTCGAAACACAATCACGCCAAGATAACCTGATCCCGGAAGGTTTAACTGCTCTTCGTATAAAATTTCAGGCATATAGGGCAGGTCGCCATCTAACTCGAAAGCCGATAATAGACCTAAGTTCATCAACCTAAGCTCACTCATCTTGGCTTGCGTAAGGCTATCAGTATATGCCTCGTCTAAAATGACAACAGTAAAGGGCGCAAATAACGCTAAAAGAACAATCGCTAAAAAGATACTCCGAAGACGTAGCGACAATTGCCTCATAAACTTCTATTTATCCTATAGCCTCTACCTCGAAGGGTTTCGATTGGCTTTAACTCACCTGTCGGATCCAGCTTTTTTCGCAATCTTCCCACGAACACTTCAATGACATTACTATCTAAATCGAAATCCTGATCGTAAATGTGCTCGGTTAACTCTGTTTTAGAGATGACCTTTTGCGGGTTCAGCATCAGATATTCCATGACTTTGTATTCGTAAGCGGTTAAATCCAAAGCCTGGCCATTCAATGATAGTTCTTCACTTACTGTATCTAGCGAGATAGGGCCGAACTGAATGGTAGGATTCGCTTGTCCTGAAGCTCGTCGAATTAGCGCTTTCGTTCGAGCAAGCAATTCTTCGTTATGAAAGGGTTTAGTGAGGTAGTCGTCGGCGCCAGCGTCGAGGCCTTCTACTTTCTCTTGCCACCTATCTCTAGCAGTTAAGATAAGTATCGGGCACGAAATGTCTGCTTGGCGAGCTTTTCTTATAACCTCAAACTCGTCTAGCTTTGGCATGCCGATGTCGACGATAGCCAGGTCATAGCTATATTCTTTAATGAGAAAAAGCGCGTGCTCACCATTATCTGCGAGGTCTACGCTATAGCCATTTTGCTGAAGGAGCGCATCAAGCTGGGTTAATAATCTGCTATCGTCTTCGGCTACGAGGATACGCATGTTAGTCCTTATCTTTATTTGTTTTTACTTTGCCTGAGCGTTTGTCTACATCTACTGATACTACTCGCCCTGACTTTTTAAGTACTTTTACCCGGTAGTTTTTTGAGGTCTGTTCAACTTTTAAGACGCGTCCATTTACAGCAACGCGAGCACGCTCAGCAGCTTCGCTTTTTGATATATCGCCGCCAGAGTCTTGAAACGCCAAAGCTGGCGCTGTGTTAGACAAAGCTAACACTAAACAAACTACTGCAACACGAAGCGATAATTTCATACAACCTCACAATTATTATCCCACTCAGGCCAAACTACAGATAAGTATAACTTGGTTAACTGAACCCATTCTGAACTAGGTTTAGTCTACCTTGCGGAGCAAAAGCTGTATATAAGCCTTAAGTAAATGGCATTTACGAATGAGCAATTATTGTGGACAGACACTTAATTGCTAAGAGGCCGCAAGTCAAAATGAGAGTGTCTGTCCACAACTCTATTTCTAAGCTTCAAAGTGACGCATATATTTAAGTGCTCTAGTTAGTAAGTCATATTGAGTAATCTTTACTCCTACTTTGAAAAAGTGTCTGTCCACTTTGTTGATTGTTATTAAGGGAGACCAATGTTTATTGTGCAAACGAGTGACTGTCCACGGTTTTTGTAAATTAGTTCTCAACGCTCATATGGATGTATGAGTGTGTGTCCAAAGCTGTACCTAACTAGTGTGTAGTGAAGAGCTTACGTTTCTCAATAACTCTTTTGGCAGCTGAGCGGGATGATATTGACTTTTTTGGCATGCCACGTGCGAGGCATAAGCTTCAGATGAATCAATAAAATGAAAATAAGGTGTTTTGTTCAACTGCTCCATTCAAAAGTAACGTCGGACAGACACTTATTTTCAACAAGGAGGAGCTATGTCTAGCGATATTAAGAAAACAATGTGGAAAGCAATGTCAGATAGTCCAAAAGTAATGGTAAGTCTGGTAGGCGAGGATATGCATGCCGAGCCTATGTACGCCCAACTTGATAAAGACGCTGATAGCGAGTTTTGGTTTTACACTAGTCGAGACAACCGCATTGCTAAAGGTGGAAAAGCCATGGTTCATTTTGCATCCAAAGGTCATGATGTATTTGCTTGTATCCGAGGCAACCTCACTGTTGAATCACGTAAAGAGGTGATTGATAAATACTGGTCTAATCCAGTAGAAGCGTGGTTCGAGAAAGGTAAAGATGATCCTTCTTTATTAATGCTTCGCTTCGAACTTATAGATGCAGAAGTGTGGGATGCAGACCCTTCGCTCAAAGGCATGTTTAAAATGCTTACTGGTAAAACCGTAAAGCCAGAAGAGATGGGTGAACACGAAAAGGTCGATCTTTAAACGCAGTATAATGGGCCAATTTTATGACGAAGTTTTGAGGCGCTGGGACACTTACTCAGAGGAGCGAGTGTCTGTCCACAAGGGATTGTTTATTGCGATTGTTGGCTGATTATTAAGTGACTGTCCATTATCAACAATATGAAGCTTGGCAAATAATTACGAGTGTGTGTCCTCATTAGTTTAGTAAATAAGTGACTGTCCACACTAGTTTAATAAATAAGTGTTAGCTTTGTTACTGTTGAAGCAACAAAAAAGCCCCTTAAAACCGGAGCTATTCGGTCTTAAGGGGCTTTCATTATTTATCGAAGTTTACTACATAGCGTTTAGCTAAAAGTTAAGGCAAAACCTTTTTGTAAGGTTTAACTACAACACTTTCGTAAACACCAGCTTCGATGTACGGGTCGGCTTCTGCCCATGCTTGAGCGGCTTCTAGTGAATCAAACTCTGCGACTACTAGCGAACCAGTAAATCCGGCTGGGCCAGGGTCTGGGCTATCTACAGCAGGGAAGGGGCCTGCTATAACTAAACGGCCCGCATCTTTTAATGCATTCAAACGTTCAAGGTGAGCAGGTCGCGCCGCTAGGCGTTTTTCTAGACTGTCCGCCACATCGGTTGCACAAATCATATATAGCATACGTTTATCCTTTTGCCGTAGCGGCTTTCATGCTTTCAACAAAGCTGCCGAGCTCGCTTAGCATTTTGTGACTGTCCGATAAATTGGCAGCGATAATATTCACTGTCGCCGAGCCTGAAATTGCGCCAGCGGCACCTGCGTCAATAGCAGATTTAACCTGTTCAGGTGTAGAAATACCAAAACCTAACAATGCTGGTGCTGCTTTGTGCTTATTCAAGCGCTCAATAAGCTCTGAAGCAGGCACGTTTGCGGCAGTTTCTGCGCCAGTAACGCCCGCACGACCCAGCAAATACGTGTAACCTTTCGAGTATTCCCCGATTTTTTCCATGGTTTCGTCAGTAGCATTAGGTGGTGCAATCAGAATTTGTGAAATGCCAGTGGCTTCGGCTGCTTTTTGGAAAGGTGCTGCTTCGCGAATTGGCACGTCAGCGACCAAAATTGAGTCAACGCCTGCCTCTTGCGCTTTATTGTAAAAATTTTCGATGCCTTGGGCCATTACTAAGTTGCTGTACAGTAGCAAGCCGATAGGCACATTAGGATATTTTGCGCGAACACGTGAAATAACACCCAAGCAATCTGCTACCGTCACCTTGTTATTTAATGCGCGAATAGCAGAAGCTTGAATCGTGGGGCCATCAGCGATGGGGTCAGAGTAAGGTATACCTAACTCAAGTGCGTCAGCACCGCTTTCTACTAGCTGGCAAATAATGGCTTCAGATTGCGCTAAATCGGGGTCACCCACCATTACGAAAGGTACGAAAGCGCCTTGGTTCTTTTCATCAAGGCCGGCAAACATTTGTGCATATCTATCCATTATAAATCGTCCCCTAAAATGTTGATAACGTGCGCTAAATCTTTGTCGCCACGACCTGATAAGTTAACTACGATGATGGTTTCTTCTTCCGCTTCATCTGCCATATTGAGCGCATGCGCTAAGGCATGCGACGATTCAAGGGCAGGAATAATACCTTCTTTTCTTGCAAGCAATTGGAATGCGTTCAGCGCTTCTTCGTCGGTAGCGGCCACGTATTCCGCTCGTCCAATGTCGTGAAGATAGGCATGCTGAGGGCCAACAGCAGGGTAGTCTAGACCAGCAGATACTGAGTAGCTCTCTTCAATCTGGCCTTCTTTGTCTTGCATAATGAAGGTGTATGCGCCGTGAAGAATACCTTTTGTACCCGTCACGATAGTTGCGCCGTGCTCTTTGGTGTGCACACCTTTACCCGCAGGCTCAACGCCAACTAGGCGTACAGATGGCTCATCAATAAAGTCTGCAAACATACCGATAGCATTTGAGCCTCCGCCCACACATGCTACTACGGCGTCAGGTAAGCGACCTTCTTTTTCCATAATTTGTGCACGAGTTTCTTCACCAATCATACGGTGATATTCACGAACAATAGTCGGGAACGGGTGAGGGCCCGCGGCTGTGCCTAACAAATAGTGCGCTTTATCATAGTTCGCTGACCAGTCGCGCATGGCTTCGTTTACGGCATCTTTAAGGGTACCTGAGCCTGCGTTTACAGGAATAACCTCTGCGCCCATCAGCTTCATACGGAACACGTTTGGCGCTTGACGTTCAACGTCTTTCGCACCCATATAAATACGCGCTTTAAGCCCCAACAACGCACATGCTAACGCGGTTGCAACACCGTGCTGACCTGCGCCTGTTTCGGCGATCACTTCTTTTTTACCCATTCGCTTAGTCAGCAGCGCTTGGCCTAACACCTGGTTAGTTTTGTGTGCACCACCGTGTAGTAAGTCTTCACGCTTTAGGTATAATTTTACCTTTGGGTTACTTACCAGATTGCGAGTTAACGTCATTGACGTTGGGCGACCGGCGTAGTCTTTTAACAGAGATAAAAACTCTTCGTTAAATGTCGGGTCGTCCTTGGCATCCAAAAATGCTTTTTCCAGTTGGTCTAGTGCTGGAATAAGTAGCTCGGGCACGTACATGCCACCAAATTCACCAAATTTTGTATCTAACTGGTTCATTACGTTGTCCTGTATTTAAATTAGTAACGGCGGCAAATGGCAAAAAGCGCGTCGAGTTTTTCTTCGCTTTTCACGCCGGGTGCGGTTTCTACGCCTGAATTCACATCAATAGCACCACTGCCGGTTGCAATAGCATCTGCAACGTTCTGGGCGTTGATACCGCCAGCAAGCACTAACTTATGCTTTGCTTCGATATCGTTTAATAGCTGCCAGTTGAACGCTTCGCCTGTACCGCCTTTGGCATCGCCTACTTGGCAATCCAGAAGAACTCGGCTTACAAGGCTATTTTTTAAGTGTCTGTCCACTGCTACTGGTAGTTCGTCAGAAGAGGTTGCTTTAACACCTTCGACTTTCCAAATTTCACAACCTTCTGGAAGCTTGGCAGCAAGCGCTGAAATGTAGGTGTCATCTTCGCTGCCGTGAAGCTGCACGGCAAAAAGGTTGAGCGAGGCGGCGAGTGATGCCACTTCATCAATGTCGTAATTAACGAACACACCAACAAAAGCACCGTCAATGCTCTGCGTTATAGTCAAAGCCTGTGCTTCGCTCACACAGCGTGGCGATTTTTCAGCGAAGATAAGCCCGCCAAAGCTAGCGCCTTTATCAAACGCCATTTGCGCTTGTTCGGGGGTGGTAAGTCCGCACACTTTAACTGCGCCATTCACTAACGTTTTCACAGCGCGCGGTAGGTCAGACTCTGCCATTAACGCACTGCCCACCAAAAAGCCTTGGGATACAGGCGCTAAACGAAGCACGTCTTGGTGTGTGTATATGCCCGACTCTGAAATAACCACGTAGTCGTGCGTGGCTTTTTCAAGCATGGGCACAAGGCGTTCTGTGGTGGCTAAATCGGTAGAAAGGTCTCGTAAGTTGCGATTATTGATACCAATGATGTTGGCTTCAAGGGCAATAGCGCGCTCCATTTCTTCTTCATTACTTACTTCGGTAAGAATGTCTAATGACAGAGCATTGGCAACGCTTGCCAACTCGCGATATTCGTCATCATTTAGCACACTAAGCATTAATAGCACTGCGTCGGCATTATAGTGACGGGCTAGATACACTTGATAGGTATCTACGAAGAAATCTTTGTTAAGCACAGGCTGACCAACACGCTCAGTGACATAAGCTAAGTACTCAAATTTACCTTGGAAGTACTTCTCGTCTGTCAGCACAGAAATACCGGCAGCATAAGGCGTGTAAGCCGCTAAGATCTCGTCTAAATCGAAATGCTCTCGAATAAGGCCTTTTGAAGGCGATGCTTTTTTGCATTCGAAGATAAAGCCTGCGTTTGGCTCACTAAGTGCGGCAAATAAACTCTTTTCGGAAGGAACTAGATTCGCCTTGAAGCTTTCCAGCGGCAGTGCATCTTTGCGTGCGGCCACTTCTTCTCGTTTGTCTGCAACAATTTTCTCAAGCACATTAGCCATTCGTGCTTACCTCCTGAGTAATTTTGGCAACCTTCGTTAATAACTGCATGGGTAACCCTTCGGCCATAGCGTTCATCGCCATTTCAGCCCCTTCTTTGAAGGTTGAGGCTTTGCCGGTTACTTTCAACAGTGCCCCGCAGTTCATGGCGATAGCGGCACGGTGCGCCTCTTTACCTTCGCCGTTTAGCGCTGCTTCAACAAATTGTCTGTTTTCTTCAGGTTCACCGCCCTCAATCGCAGAAAGAGGATAATGAGGTAAACCGAAGTCTTCGGCGGTAACGGTAAGCTTGCGAATATCGCCATGCTCAAGGTCGTAAATCATTGATTCGCCGTGAAGCGCTAGTTCATCCAAGCCATCGCCATGCACTATCATTGCGCGGTGTTGGCCAAGCAGCATAAGGGTTTTTGCGTAAGGTTCAAGCAGTTCAGGCGAGTATACGCCGAAAACGCCATGAGTTGGACCCGCCGGGTTTGCCAGCGGCCCCAGTATATTAAATAAGGTTCTGGTCTTCATCGCAGCGCGCACGGGGGCTGCGTGGCGCATACCGGCGTGATAAACCGGTGCAAAAAGAAATGTGAAATTTGCTTCATCTAAGCACTTGCGGGATGTTTCTGGGCTAATTTCTAAATTAAGACCAAACTGGCGAAACAAATCAGCAGAGCCAGACTTACTCGATACACTGCGATTACCGTGTTTCGCCACCTTCACGCCACAAGATGCGGCAACTACACCGGCTGCACTGGAAATATTAATGGTGTTGTGGCCATCTCCGCCTGTACCAACGATATCTGCAAACTCATAAGACGGTGTGGGAAAGGGCAGTGCATTGGCAACCATGGCACTCGCCGCACCCGCAATTTCGCTGGGAGATTCTTTTTTCATTTTCAGCGCAGTCAGCACTGAAGCAATCATCACCTCGCTTTGCTCACCGTGCATGATGCTGTTAAACAAGCTGTATGCCTCGGTTTGCGACAGTGATTCTCGCAACATAATTTGTTCTAGTAGAGGGCCTGCGTTAAGCATGGTTCGCTCCCTGTAACGTTAAATAGTCAATACTTTGCTTTAACAGTAAACTGCCGTGGGCTGTTAAAATAGATTCTGGGTGAAATTGGAAACCCAACATGCGATCTTCACTGTTGTAAACTGCCATTACGGCCTCACTGCCGTCATCGTTTATTGTAGATGCGCAAACAGTAAGGTTTTCAGGCAATGAATGTGCCACTAAAGAGTGGTAGCGTGCTACATGTAAGGGCTGCTGTAAGCCTTTGAACATAGCATCTTCAGAATGAGTAATGGCAGAAGATTTGCCGTGCATAACTTGGCTGGCGCGACCTACGGTGCCGCCGTAATGCTCAACAATAGCTTGATGGCCTAAACAAATACCAATTACGGGGAACACGCCGTGTACTTTTTTAAGTAGCTCAGGCATACAGCCAGCTTCACTTGGTGCACCTGGGCCTGGCGACAGCATAAGAAGCACTGGGCCTTTCGTTGCTTGTTCCTGCATTCTTTCAAACAGAGCATTTGCTGAAACCGTGTTGCGATAGACTATAATGTCTAGGTTTAAGGTGCGCAGTTCGTCCACAAGGTTGTAGGTAAATGAGTCTACATTGTCGAGCAAAAATAGGGTGGTCACTTGCTGATTCACGCGTTGCCTCCTTCATTTAATGCAACGTTGATACTTTCAGCTTCTTCTTGTAGCGCTGCTTTTACTGCACCAATTACCGCTTGTGCCTTAGCGCGGGTTTCATCAGCTTCAGCTTGTGGAACCGAGTCATATACTACACCTGCACCCGCTTGAATATAAGCCGTGCCGTTTTTCACAAACGCTGAGCGAATGACTATACAAGTGTCCATGTCGCCTTGACCGTTCAAATAGCCAACCGCGCCGCCATAACTGCCGCGGCGTTTTTTCTCTACTTCACGAATTAACGTTGCTGCACTTACTTTCGGTGCGCCAACTAGAGTGCCCATATTCATGCAGGCTTGATAAGCGTGCAGTGGATCTAAGTCGTCACGTAGCTGGCCAACCACGCGCGATACCAAGTGCATCACGTGAGAGTAACGGTCAACCTTTAGCAAGTCTTTCACATAGCGCGTGCCTGGGCGACTCACCTTTGCCACATCGTTTCGAGCAAGGTCAACCAGCATAATGTGCTCAGACTTTTCTTTGGTGTCTTCGCGAAGGTTAAGCTCAATACGGCTGTCTAAATCTCTGTCGATACTGCCATCAGGGCGCTTGCCACGTGGACGGGTACCGGCAATCGGGTAGATCTCTACCTGATTACTTTCTCTTTCGTATTTAAGCGCTGATTCAGGAGAGGCGCCAAATATGCTGAAAGCGGCATCTTGCATGTAAAACATGTAAGGGCTTGGGTTTGATTCTTTAAGTTTAGCGTAAGCAAGTAGCGGCGACGGACAGGGGAGAGAGAATGTGCGCGAGGGCACAACCTGAAAAATGTCGCCGGCTAAAATGTGCTGTTTTAAGTCCAGCACATGGTTGCAGAACTGTTCATCGCTTAAATCAACACTAACTTCAACGCTTGGGTCAAAAGAAGAAAGTGACTGTCCGTTTTCGGTTTCGTTTGAGTTTTCTGAGTCGGAAACGAGTGACTGTCCGCTTTGAGCTTCGCTTTGTGCTTCACTTTCTACATCAGCAATCTTTGCTGTATTTGCACCTACTAGCACTGGCTCAGCGGGCATATCGTGTAGCTGCTGATGAATTGCTTCTAAGCGCTGAGCAATGGCAAAGTATTGCTGGGCAACGTCTTGTCCACTAAAAACACTGCCAATTAAATGTGTCTCGCGGGTTTGGTGGTCAACGGTAATTAAGGTCTCTGCCAAGTAAAACACAAAGTCTGGACAGTCATTTTCACCTTCTGCAACATCGGGTAATTTTTCAAAGCCTGCTAGCATGTCGTAGGCAAATACACCGCCTAAGAAAACCGCGTGGGGATGTTGGCGGATTGGCGTAATCTTATTGATAACAATGCGAAGCGCGTCCATTACGCTTGCGGCCTTTAAGCGGCTGTCTTCGTCAAGTTCACCGTCAGCTTCATCGCATATTAAGGTGATTGAAGTGTCTGTCCTTTCTTTGATATGTAGGCCGTCAGGGGCGTGCTCAACAAATAATGGTAACACTGAAGCGCCGTTGCCTGTCAGTGCTTTCACTTCAACGCGGTTGTCCCAGCATTCCATGCGCAGTGCTGCGTCAACCATTAACAAGCTTTGTAAATCGTCTTTAGAATCAATTTCTGCCGACTCTAAAAGCAATGCGTTATTTTTATTGCCACAAAGGTGGGCAAACGCGGCAAGTGGATCATCGACATAGTGTCCCACCTGCTCAATTGTCTCTACCTTACCTGGAGAAATCCCCAGTTCCGCTAAACTCATTTTTGCTACTCTCCAACTGCAAAAAGACAAAAAAAAGGCCCGTATAAACGGGCCTTTATGTGTATTCATTCACGCACTACAGTGCACACCGCCCGTTAAGTTAGGGAGTGCCACCACCAAGCTGCAACTGTCATTGCTGTTGAAATATTGTATGAATGCATGAATTACTCGTTGTTTTTCCAAACTTCAATAGGATTTGAAGCGGTTAGTACGTATACTTTGTGTGTATAGAAGAAAACAAATTGCCGTTTGTGTCAACCTAAAATTTGCATAAGACATTGAAAATAGATCTACACAGTCATACAAAATTCTCTGATGGCCATCTAACGCCAGAAGAATTAATCCTTCGCGCGCACACCATGCAGGTGGATGCGCTTGCCGTTACCGACCACGATACCGTAGCCGGTTTGGAAGAAGCACATGCAACTCAATCGAAGCAAAAACGTGCATTAACCATTATTGATGGTGTTGAAATTTCCACCACTTGGCACAGTTTCGATATCCATATAGTTGGATTAAATGTGGACAGACACTGCCCAACGTTTCTTGAGCGGCTGCAAGGCCAGTCTCAAACCCGAGAAGCCCGAGCTGAAAAAATTGCTGATAAGCTCGAAAAGTGTGGGTTTGAAGGTGTTTTCGCGCGCGCAAAAATGCTAGCTGGCGTTGGCCAGGTGACACGGGCGCACTTTGCGCGCGTATTAGTAAACAACTACGGTGTGCCAAGTATGGACGCCGCGTTTAAGAAGTATCTTGGCAAAGGCAAACGAGCCGCAGTTAAAGCTGAGTGGCCAAGCATCGAAACGGCTATCGAGTGGATCCACGATGCAGGTGGTCAAGCTGTATTGGCTCATCCCGCCCATTACGACATGACAGCAAAATGGCTACGGCGCTTGGTGGCCTTGTTCGAACAAGCCGGTGGTGACGCCATTGAAACCGCATTTCCAGGTATCAATAAAACCAAACAAGAGCTTATTAATGAGCTTGCAGAAACCCATCAGTTACTAGCATCGGCGGGCTCTGATTTTCACTTTCCGTCTCGTTGGACTGAGCTGGGTAAGAACCTCGGCATTAGCAGTAAGCTCACACCCGTATGGCATAATTGGAAACAATTTGAAGGGCAGATGGCCGAGAGCTAAGGAAATCTAATTTGCAACGCTCTCGGTATAAATGGGCAAGGTAAGGCAAATGGTTCACGTACGGTTGATGAGCGCTTTAGCTAGTCAATATGCCGAGAGTTGGTTAGTAAAAAGCCCAAAGGCTAATTTAACCAGCGAGTTTTACCCACGAGCTTAACCAGCAAGCTTTACGAGTGGACAGACACTTGCCTCGTTGGCAAAGTAGTATCGTACTGCGCGTTTAAGAAAAGGAAGTAATTATGAGTCAATTTTTCTATGTGCACCCCGACAACCCGCAAAAGCGCCTAATTAGTCAGGCTTGTGAGTTAATTCGAGAGGGGGCAGTGGTGGTGTATCCGACAGACTCAGGCTACGCCATAGGTTGCCAAATGGAAGACAAAAGGCGCTTGAGCAGTTGTGTCGTATTCGTCAAATCGATAAAGATCACAACTTTACCTTAATGTGTCGAGACATGTCTGAGCTATCAATTTACGCAAAGGTAGACAACACGGCGTTCAGGCAAATTAAGAACAACACACCAGGGCGTTACACCTTCGTGTTGAAAGCGACTCGCGAAGTACCAAAGCGTTTGCAAAATCCTAAACGTAAAACCATAGGTATTCGCGTGCCCGATAACGCCATTGCACTTGCATTATTGGAAGAGCTGGGCGAACCATTGATGTCTACGTCTTTGATTTTGCCAGGTAACACCATGGCCGAATCAGACCCAGATGTCATTCGCGACAACTTAGAAAAGCAAGTAGGGCTTATTATTCACGGTGGTTACATTGGAGAGCAGCCCACTACCGTGGTTGATTTGTCGGAAGACACGCCGGTAATTGTGCGACATGGCACGGGCGATCCGTCTCCCTTTGAGTAATTTTCGTTTTCCTGTTTTTTGAACAGATTGTTGTAGATAGCCTATTTTAACTAGTTTCTTTTGCTTGTTGCAGGTGAAAGTTATAGTAGGAAACCGTAAGCTATGTTGCGAGGACCTGTAGCGCTTCGATGTACAGCGAAGCGCTGCAAGTTCTCGCGTGAACGCGTAAATAATAATATCAATAATCGCCGCTTTGTTAGCGCGTAAAAACGGTTGTGGAACTGTGTTAGAGCTTGTTGAAGAAATTAACAACGATAATGATGCCTCTGTTGAGAAGAGGCTTTCGACACCTGTTCAGCAGCCGTTGCCACTTGCGTTTATTAATGGCGAAGCGCTAATTGAAAAGCCTGAAGATCTCTTCATTCCCCCCGATGCCCTAGAGGTCATATTAGAAACCTTCGAAGGGCCGCTCGACTTACTACTTTATCTGATTAGAAAACAAAAGTTTGATATCACCACACTGCCCATTGCTGATGTTACCAAGCAGTATATGGAATATGTGGATGCCATGATGTCGCTAAAATTAGAGCTGGCGGCAGAATATTTGCTGATGGCAGCCATATTGGCAGAAATTAAGTCCAGGCTTCTACTACCCAAACGCAGTGACGATTCTGACGAAGAAGAAGACCCTCGCGCAGAGCTTATTCGCCGATTAAAAGAATACGAGCTAGTAAAGCAAGCGGCAGAAGATTTAGATATTCAACCTAGACTTGAACGGGATATTTTCACCACTCACGTTGAGCTAAGTGAGAATGTGGCGCCAATTCGCATTGAGCCCGATGTGTCTTTAGCTGAAATTGTATTGGCGTTCAGTGCGGCCATGAAGCGCGCTGAAGCGTTTGAACACCATACCATTGCACGGGAAGCACTGAGCACGCGAGAGCGCATGTCTCTCATCTTGTCGTTACTCACAACAACAGAATATACGCCACTTGAACGCCTATTTACGGTTGAAGAAGGTAAAGCTGGCGTAGTGGTTTGCTTCTTAGCAATTTTAGAATTAGTAAAAGAACAGCTAATTTTATGCATTCAGGCAGGTCCTTATGCAAAAATTCATGTAAAATTAGGTGCCCATGAAGAAAATTAACACGGCGCAGCTTAAACAATTGGTGGAGGCAGCAATATTTGTTGCTGATAAACCTATTTCAAAGCAGCATTTAAAAGAAACGGTACTCAATGAGTTTACCGTCGCTGATAGAACCTTGAGTAAGGTGCTTAACGAGCTAAAGTTAGATTATCAGCCAAGAGGCATTCAACTGGTGGAAGTAGCAAGTGGCTATCGCTTTCAATCGTTAGATGCGTTAAGCCCGTGGTTAAGCAAATTGTGGCAGGAAAATGCGCCAAAGTATTCTAGAGCAATGCTCGAAACCTTGGCACTCATTGCTTATCGGCAACCTATAACCCGCGGAGAAATAGAGCAGGTAAGGGGCGTGGCGGTAAGCAGTAATATTATAAAGACACTCACAGAACGAGACTGGGTAAAGGTAGTGGGCCACAAAGAAGTGCCTGGGCGACCAGCGCTTTACGCAACTACCAAAGGTTTCTTAGACTATTTTTCGATGACGTCGTTGAGCGATTTGCCCAATGCCGACGCTTTTGAAAATATGGCAGAAAGCGTTGCATCAGACTCGCCGCTTAAGGTGTTAAATGAGGCACCGTCTGAATAGACCGTGCGACCGTAAACAAGCAATTAAAGAGTGAAAAACCATGACTGAAAAGTTGCAAAAAGTGCTAGCTAACCAAGGGCTAGGCTCGCGACGAGAAATGGAACGTTGGATTGAAGAAGGCCGAGTATCGGTTAATGGTACAAAAGCGACATTAGGAGATAGAGTCGATCATACTGCACAGATTCGTGTGGATGGTCATTTGTTATCTCGTCAAACAGAACAGCCTGTCTGCCGTGTGTTGATGTACAACAAGCCTGAAGGTGAATTGTGTAGCCGTCACGACCCTGAAGGGCGCGATACGGTATTTGACCGTCTTCCCGCTATTCGATTAGGACGTTGGATCACGGTTGGTCGTCTAGACATGAACACCAGTGGTCTACTGTTATTCACCAACGATGGTGAATTGGCTAACCGCCTAATGCACCCAAAATGTGAAGTAGAGCGCGAATATGCCGTGCGTGTGTTCGGCGAAGTTACTGGAAAAACGCTTCATACCCTGCAAAAAGGGGTAGAGCTGGAAGACGGCGAAGCAAAATTCCTGACAATTTCAGGTGCGCCTACGCCGCAGCATGCTGAAGAAGAAAGCATGAACCGTTGGTACAATGTAACGTTGAAAGAAGGGCGTAACCGCGAAGTACGTCGTCTTTGGGAGTCGCAAGGCGTGCAGGTAAGCCGTTTGATCCGTGTTAAATATGGTCCAATCGAACTGCAAAAGCGTTTACCGCAAGGTGCGTGGGTAGAACTAGGATTAGAAGACGTGAACGCCCTTCGTACCCATGTTCAACTGCCGGATGAAACGCAAACTATGGTTAATGTACGCCAGGGTAAACTTGACCACGCGCGTTTAAGTCGCATGCGTCGCTCGGTTAAAAAGCATAAAGTGCGTAAGCAACAAGGTTTGAATAAACGAGCTGGGCGCCCCGCTAAACGTAAGTAATATCCAACTATATCTATTTGAATACTCAAGGCCGCGAGCAAATGCTAGCGGCTTTTTTTATGCCAGCATAAAACACAAACCTACTAACAATCAGAGTGGGTAACTTAATGCTACTAATCAATTAGCGCATTGCGATCTTCTTTTCAAACGATGGCGTAGGAACGTATGAATCTGCTACATCAAGTAGCAAATGTCACACGGAAAAGGAGAGAGTAATGAAAGATATGCCTCAGTTAGGAATGGGAACGTTTCGATTGAAAGGTGACGAGGCCCGTGAATCAGTCAGTAAAGCACTAGAGGTTGGTTTCCGACACATTGACACCGCACAATTTTATGGCAACGAAGCACAAGTTGGCGATGCAATAAAAACCAGCGGCCTTGATAGAAGCGAACTGTTTGTCACCACCAAGGTGTGGTATGAATCTTTGGGAGACGATCACTTTATACCAAGCGTTCACGAAAGCTTAGAAAAGCTGAAGCTAGAATATGTTGATTTGCTTCTTATCCATTGGCCATATCCAGGAAATGATATTTCACTAGAAAGTTACTTAGGCAATCTTGCCAAGGCGAAAGAGCTTGGGCTTACTCGTCATATTGGGGTGTCTAATTTCACTATTGATTTGTTAGATAAGGCCGAAAAGATTCTTGGTAAAGGCGAGATTTACACTAACCAAATTGAAATCCATCCTTTCATGCAAAATAAGAAAGTTGTTGAAGCGTGTAAGGAAAAAGGCATAAAAGCGACCGCATATATGCCATTTGCGGTAGGAAAAGTAATGAAGGACGAAACTTTATTGCGAATAGCGCAAAACCACGATGCGACGCCGGCGCAAGCTGTTCTGGCGTGGATGGAGAAACGCCACATTTACGCCATTCCTTCATCAACCAGTAAAGTACATTTGGCGGAGAATTTAGCTTACGGTGGTGTACATCTCACTGATTCAGAGCTCGAGCTTATTGATGATCTAGATAACGGTGACCGAATTGTAAGCCCAGATTTTGCTCCAGACTGGGATTAACGATTAATAAAGCACGTTTGTCTTTAGACTACTAACGGGGATAGCGTTTAATTTTACCTAGCTCTGTTTACTAGGCTAAACTTTGGGGCCGCCTTTGAGGTACTGATGGCGGCCCTTGAAGAGTCTTTGAATTATCGGTTCAGATTAAATCGATAGATGTGACTTGGTATGGACTCGTGTAAAGGTGTTTTTTTAAGGCATGTGATACCGAAAACATCACATGCTCTATTCGGCTTGCTCTATTTCTTTGATGACTTTGGCAGGGTTACCACCTATGACCACATTGTCGCCAAAAGACTTAGTTACCACCGCGCCAGAGGCCACAACCACATTGTCTCCCAACGTTACGCCAGGGTTTATGACCGCCATACCACCAATCCAGCAATTATCGCCAATAGTAATGGGCTTGGCGAACTCGATGCCGGTTGCCCTTTGTACAGGATCTAATGGATGCGTAGCGGTGTACAAGCCGACTTGAGGCGCAATCATGCAGTTATCACCTATCGTGACCTTCGCTGCATCTAAAATCACACAATTGAAGTTAGCGAAAAAATTTTCGCCTACGTGAATATTTTCGCCGTAATCACATTTGAATGAAGACTCGATGTAAAGCCTTTTTCCAGTACTACCAAACAGCCCTTTTAGTAGTCTTGTACGCTTTTTGTGGTCACTTTGACAAGTTGTGTTGAGCTCGTCTAATTGCATACGGCATTGCTTGCGCAATGCCGATAATGTTTTGTCTGACGGAAAGTATAAATCGCCAGCAAGCATCTTTTCTTGTTCAGTCATGCATTTCCAGTAGGTAAGCTTAAATGATTAAGCCAATACGTTACTGTGCACTGCCGTAGCTTACAATGACTTTTTGTTTTAGTTCATCGCTTTCAATGTCTAGGTTAACAGGGCGGTGCAAAACAATGCTGCCGTTTACAGTAACCGATGCACTAATCGATAGGGTAGGTTTGTTGTCTGATTTCTTGCCCCAAGCGCTTTCACTTTCCTTATATACGATATCGCCTAAAACGTGAGAAGAGCCAGACAAAGTAATATCGCCATTGAGTGTTTTGATGTGTTTTTCAATGGTTGTATCAACGGCTGTTATGTCTCCATTCACTGTTTCAACGCTACCGCCAATTGCACTTTGCGTAGGAAGCGTAACATTTCCATTCACGGTCTCTACACCCTTAAGCACATTGAGGTGTGAAGCTGCACTTACATCGCCATTTACAATGTCGATATTTCGGACAGACACATGGCTACCCATTTCAAGATTTCCGTTAACGATGCTGACTTCATCCGCGCCACCATGATCGCTAATTTCCACATTGCCATTAACAGAAGAAATATCGCCAGCGTGCTTCCCTTCAGCTATGTCAATATTGCCTAGAATAGAACTGAAATCGCTGCCTTCTAATGCGCTAGCGTCGCCAACATGGATAACGCAGCCAGTAAGCAAAGAGGCTGAAAGCAACATAGCTGCACTAGCAATAATAGACTTTTTCATATTCTTATATCCTTGATCATTTTATAAATACTTAATAACACGCTTTAACGGTATTAATATCAAACACAAATTTTGTTGTGTATTTATAAAATACATATCACGTATCATGCCACTCTTAAAAATTATTTTAAATCAAAAGGTTAGTTTAATATGCTAAAGGGGGGAGACTGCCTCAATGGTGTAATAACTAATTTTATAGTTTCATCTGCCACCGGATGGCGAATTTGACCATTCGGTACCACATGGCTCTAAGCTCAGAAGTGATTTCAGAAGGGGACAGACACTCGCTTGAAGAAATTATTTAAAGAAATGGACAGACACTCAATGTGAATACATCTTTTTGGTTACAAGCTGCTTTTTTGAGTGTGTGTCCGAGAAGTACAGGTAGCTATTTGAGTGTGTGTCCGAGAAGTACAGGTAGCTATTTGAGTGTGTGTCCAAGAAGTACAGGTAGCTATTTGAGTGTGTGTCCAACGAGTACAGGCAAGGTTTTAGCCTATGTGAGTGTCTGTCCTCGAATTTCAATAGTATGTTGGTATATGTGGTTTTTACTTTTTAGTGAGGTTAGGTGGCATGATAAAGATTTATCACAACCCAGAGTGCGGCACATCTAGGAATGTACTGGCGGTGATCAAGGCCGCTGGGTATGAGGTGCAGGTTATTGAGTATTTACGTGTTGGGTGGGAACGTGAACAACTAACTTATTTGTTGAATGCAGCTAACCTTAACCCTCGACAAGCGCTTCGCACAACAAAGTCGCCTGCTGCTGAATTAGGGTTACTTGATGAAACAGTGAGTAACGAAATCATCTTTGAATTGATGCTGGAACATCCCGTTTTAGTGAATAGGCCTATTGTTTGCATTCCCGAAGGTGAACACGAAAAAGCAGTTTCTTTACCTCTTGGGAGAGTTGAAGGTAATTCCTATTCGAATAACGCGAAAGAAACAGTGAAATTATGCCGGCCAAGTGAAGCTGTACTGGATATTTTGCCTGTATGGCCACAAGGCCCTTTTGCTAAAGAAGACGGCACACCACTTATAGACCAAGATGGTAAACGAGTAATTTAAACGGAGTAATTTATGCAGGACAAGTACACGCAATTGAATAAGGCTAAAAGGCTTGCATTGGCCTGTTTGATTTTTGCCGCAAGTGTATTTGTTTTAACGGTTTTACTTCCTAAGTTTTATCCAAACTTGCAAGGAGCATGGTGGTTGGGGCTTATTAAGATGGCCAGTGAGGCGGCGCTCATCGGTGGTCTAGCTGACTGGTTTGCAGTGACGGCATTATTTAAGCCAATTCCAGCGAAGTACCCCATTCCGCACACCAATATCGTGGCTAGTAACAAGTCTGTTATTGCTAATAACCTGTCATTGTTCGTTAAAGAAAAGTTCTTTCATCCTGAAGCAATAGAGAAGCTAATTCGGGACAGCGACCCTGCTAAGGGCGCGGGAAGGTGGTTGTCACAGGATAGAAACGCTACCCGTTTAAGTCGCTTTCTATGCGATGCTTTTGCAGGCGTTCTTCGCGTGCTCGATGACAAACCTGTGAAAGCGTTTATCGCTAAAACCGCACAGAAGGGCATTAACCAACTTGATCTTAGGCAATTGATGGCAACCTCGTTAAGCGCCGTTACGAAAGAGCGCCAGCATCAGGTAGTGCTTGATAGGGTGTTAGGGAAATTGGCCTCACTGCTTGCAGAGCCAGAAACCCAAATCTACATAGCAGATACGTTAGTAGTCTGGCTAAAAACTGAATACAGTCGTATCGAAAAGCTATTGCCGTCTAGTTGGCTAAGCGAGCAGGGAGCACTCATTGCTGTTAAAGCGGTTTCAAGTATTTTGGAAGATGTATACGAAGATGAGCATCACCCCATTCGCCATGCATTTGATGAGCAAGTACACGAATTCCTCTACGAACTACAGCACAGCCCGTTAATGGAGAAAAAGGTAAACAGCTATCGGGAAAAAATTATTAATGACCCAGCGTTAAACGCGTATGTTCAGCAATCATGGGCCAAGTTTCATCAATGGCTTTTAACGTCTCTTGAACAGCAAAATGGTAAAGCAGAAACAAAGGTGTCGAGCCTTTTAAACGATTTGGGTACCACGTTAACGCAAGACAGTGAGCTAGCAAAAGCGTTCAATAAGCACATTGGAGAAGCGGCTAAATACATGGCGCCTGAGTTGGCTGAATTTCTAACCCGTCACATTCGCGACACCATCAATAGTTGGGATGAACGTGAAATGGCTGAGCAGGTAGAGTTGAATATTGGCCGCGATCTTCAAAAAGTTCGCATAAACGGCACGATCGTAGGCGGGTTGATAGGTGCAATATTGTTTGGCATAGAGGCACTGCTTGGCCTCTAGTCATTTATTTAAGCAAGTCGCATTAGCTGGTGTGGGTATGAATAGCTTTAGTGTCGCTGTTAATCAGCGCTAAAACGCAAACTATAAAGCAACCATTTCAACGCTTTCTATTGGCAACAAATCTTAAAAAAGTCTACTTCGCCGTTAGTGCAAATACCAAATTATCAGCGTCTACTTTGCCTTTCAAACCGCCTTCAAGCACCGAGCGCTCTAACCTTTGAATGTTGTAGTCCGCTGAATAAAGAGCGTCGACGGTTTTTTCGTTTACGCTAAAGGGAGGGCCGGCCATTTCATTCTGGTCATACTCGAAAGAAATGATTAGCTGGGGGGCGCATTGAGTAATGGCCATTAAATGCGCAGCATATTGCTCGCGAAGCGGGCTAGGCAGCGCGACTAAAGCGGCTCTATCATAAATGCCCGTAACGTCACCTAAGTCGCTTGATGTAAGTTTAAAGATATCACCTACGTAAATGGTTAAACCGTCTATAGCGTAAATTTTACCGTTGGAAGTAGTGGTAACGGTAGGCTCTACACCTAGCTCTTCAAACAGCTGTATAATAGCCACTTCGCTTAGCTCAGCACCAACCACTTCACAACCCTTGGAGAGTAACCAACCAATATCTCGGGTCTTTCCACATAGTGGTACAAAAATGCGCTTTAAAGATGTGCTAGGACTATCGTCGCCAAACAGAAAAGACGCATACTTTACCAGAAGTGCATTCCCTTCAGGTTCGTGAAATCCAATCTCGTTCTTTTGCCATTTACTGTGCCAAAAACTATGTTCCATATAAACCTCAAGTAAGTAAGCGATATATCTCTAAAAAAACAGACGTTTTTATGAAGGGTATTAGAAACAAAAAAGGTAGCGAGAAACGCTACCTTTTAAACAAAATTAGTTATCAAGCGGTGTATTGAAGTCTTCAGATAACTCGAAGTCACCTTCAACCGTTGTCACTTTGTTGTCTACAAAGTTAATCACCATTTGCTTTTGAAAATCTTCACCACGCTTTTTCATACCGCGCTTCATATCGTAAACGTAGTACCAAGTGTCATCGTCGAATGAGTCTTGAACAACAGGGTTACCTAGTACATAAATAACTTGTTCTTTTGTCATTCCAACGCGCAGCTTTTCCACATCTCTTTGATCAAGGAAGTTTCCTTGAGGAACGTCGATTCGATAAATCCAGTTCGAGCAAGCGGTTGATGTTAGTGTGATACCAAGAATTACTAATAGGTGTTGCAACTTCATGCGTTAATTTGTCCAGTATTGCCTTTGTTAGTGTCAATGAACTTCGCTAAAGCGAATTTCGAGACTGTTTTATTGCAAGCGCGAAGGCATGCTACATTGACAACTATGACCAATCAACTGCATTTTAGTTCGATGCTGCGCTTTTAAGCAGTTCTTTTGCATTCGCTAGCGCCGATTTGGTTACTTTATCACCGGCTAATAGTCTTGCAAGCTCATCGATCCTGTCTTGCTTCGTCAACGCCAACATCTGGGTTTCAGTACTTTCCCCGTCGGTAAGCTTGGTAACAAACAATTGATTATGTGCCTGTGCCGCTACTTGAGGTAGATGGGTAACACACATTACTTGCGATTGTTTACCTAATTTACGTAAAAGCCCGCCAACGATTGATGCTGTTGGGCCGCTAATGCCCGTATCGACTTCATCGAAAATCATAGTAGGGGTAGCGTGATGGCCGCTCGCGATAACCTGAATAGCCAGTCCTATACGAGAAAGTTCACCACCTGATACGACTTTTTCTAATTTGTCTGCATCTTGACCAGGGTTGGTAGACACTTTAAATTCTACGGTATCTAGACCTGTGCTCACCGGCTTCTTAAGTTCGTCGTATTGAATCTGAATATCCACTTTTGCGTGGGGCATATTCATTTGGCGAATTTGCACTTCAATATCTTCGCTTAGCTTACCAGCAGCACGTTGCCTGCTCTCAGAAAGCGCTTTGGTCGCGGTTAAATACGTTGCTCGTGCTTCTTCTACTTCGCCTTCAAGCGTACCTAACAGTGTTTCCTGTTCCGATAAAGCATTGAATTCGGCGGCTAGCTCTTGGTGATGCTGATAAAGTCCCTCTGGCATCACAGTATGTTTACGGGCAAGTTCCATCGCCTTCGCATAGCGCGCCTCAACTTGCTGTAAGCGAAGTGGATCGATCTCTAAGTGATCGCAGTAGCTACGTAGCTCTCCTGCCGCTTCTTCTACTTGAATTGCTGCATCATTAAGCATTGCAATGATTGGCGTTAAACTAGCGTCGTGCGCCTCTAATTCGCCTAAACGTTCAATACTGCTTTGTATAACTGACAGTGCGTTGCCTTCATCGCTTTCATATAAATTGTATACGCTAGTCTGTGCTTGCTCTAAAAGGCTTTGCCCGTTACTCAGGCGTTTGTGCTCTATTTCTAACTCTTCAAATTCACCCTCTTCAATGGCGAATTCATCAAGTTCTTGAACCTGATAAGTTAACAGCTGAATTCTGTCTTCGCGCTGCTGGGCTTGTTCTTGAAGCGCCTTTAACGTGCGCTGCTTATCACGCCAAAGAGAGTAGGTTTCTCTAACCTGCACTAATATGTCGTTGTGCTTAGCGTAACCATCGACTAATTCCCTTTGATGGTCTTCTTTCAGCAACTGTAGGTGAGTATTTTGACCGTGAATGGCCAACAAAAACTGGCCTAAGCGTTTTAACTGCTGAAGTGAAGCGGGAATACCGTTGATAAAAGCTTTTGAACGGCCTTCCTTTGAAATAACTCTGCGAATAAAGCAGCTATTCTCATCTTCATCTGAGGTGAGCTCATGTTCATCGAGGAAGGCTTTAGCTAATACATTGCCGTCTAAAGAAAAGTGAGCAATGATCTCCGCTTTTGCACTACCTTTTCGCACCGCATTTGCGTCGGCGCGCTCGCCTAAGCACAAACTTAAAGCATCAATGGCGATGGATTTACCAGCACCGGTTTCGCCGGTTATAGCAGTCAACCCGTTTTCCAGTTGAACCGATAATTGTTTTACAACAGCAAAATTTGAAATAGAAAGATGCGATAACATAACCACACTCGAAAAAAGTTGAACATGATGATATATACAGTAACTGATAATATATACAGTATTTTTTCTGTGTAAAGTTAAGTCGTAAATATTTTACTTAAAAATTAAAGTGGATTGTGAAAAGTTTAAAGAAATCAATATTGTATAGAGCGTTTAAAAAGGAGTGGTTATGAGTAACCCATTAATAATAGGCTGCGCTAGATGCGTTCGTTACAGTGGTTATACAGTAGTAAATTAGCTCAATGCTAAGTAGCTGAATAACTCAAAAGCAAGCGGTAAACAATTCCACAACGCAGTAGAGAACCTGATAGCAAAAAGGAGAGCGTAAGCTCTCCTTAAAATTCAATTTCAATTAAATAGCAGGTAGTCCAAATGACTATGTGGTTTACCAGCAATTATACATTATTGCTGTAGCTCACCGCTGCCAGACTCAATGTGCGCGCGCACAAACCACTGGAACTGTTCTAAATCTGCAAGTTGGCCGGTGATCATATCTTCCGATACTGGGTCAATTTCACCTAAAAGCTCTAACGCTTTTCTATGGTCACCATTTACGCCGTCATATACGGCATCCAGCGCCTTAAGGTGGTCAAGTACTAAACCTTTACCCAACTCATAATCATTCCAGCTGCGGCCTTCAACAATGGCTTTTGGTGTACCTTTCGGTACGCCACCTAATGTAGCAATTCGCTCTGCAATTGTGTCGGTCATTTCGCGTACCGCATCTACCTGCGGATCCAACATCTCATGCACACCGATAAAATTTGGTCCTACTACATTCCAATGAATGTGCTTCAACGTTAACTGTAAATCTAATAGTGCAACCAATCGCTGATCCAATACCTTGATTGTTTTGGCAGCAGCATCGTTATCCATTCCAGGGGCTGTAAATTTGATATTGGTGTTACTCATGATATCTCCTATTGAATGCAAATAAGTCAGCGGGATGCGAAACATCATTCAGGCCAAATAACAAAGACCTTGTGCTGACGACTTGTTGTAATAGGTGCAACAGGTATGCCGAAAACTTATATTTCTATAAGTCTTGGTTTTCGTTAAGGAAATTAGAGAAGATTAAAAAATCTTTATTTTTCAAGCCTGTAGCAATCAAGAAAATGCTACAGGCTTATGTAATAAATGCACATGGAATCAACTAAATGGAGCAGAGAGGTTAGTAAAGCTTACTACCCCAACCTAACTTTTTACGAAGTACATTGAAGTAGCTGTAGCCCTTAGGGTGAACAAGATGGAGTTTGTCTACGCTTTTGTTTATTCGAATTTCATCGCCAGGTAGCACCGGCAGAACAATATGGCTATCGCAACTCACTTGTAGCGAGTCACTATTAACCTTTGATACTTTCATCGATACCTGACTGTCAGCATCAACAACGATTGGACGGCTGCTAAGTGTGTGAGGAAACATGGGTACCAACGTAAGTGCATCTAGCTTGGGCATAATAATAGGGCCGCCCGCTGATAAAGAGTAAGCCGTTGAACCTGTAGGTGTGGCTACTATCAATCCGTCGCTGCGCTGACTGAATACAAATTGCTCATCGATGTAAATTTCAAATTCCATCATATGGGCAACTTTTCCGTGGTGAAGTACCACTTCGTTTACAGCAGAGTTGTTACTTTTAAGCTTTTCGTGTCGATAAACTTCTACTTCAAGTAAGAAGCGCTCTTCTACTACGCATTCACCGTTAAAGATAAGGTCAAGTTGTTGAACAATATCATCGGGGTGGATATCAGTTAAAAAGCCGAGATTTCCGCGGTTTACACCGACAACGTGAATGTCAAAGCGAGCGAGCACACGTGCAGCGCCAAGCATGCTGCCATCGCCACCTACCACCACAGCAAGATCAGCCTCTTTGCCAATAGTGACAAGGTTACAGCTTTTGAAGTTTTCGGTTTCAAGCTCTTCAGCAATACTTTCCTCAACCAATAGTTTGCATCCTTTAGCCAACAAATATTCGGCAAGAATGTTTAAGCTGTCATGAGTTGCAGCGTGTTGAGGTTTTCCAATTAAAGCAACGGTTTGATAGGGCATGGAATGCTAATGTCCTTTCATTTCCAATGGTTGGACATTAGCACAGGTTTTTTGCAAAAGAAAAGCGTAAAACGGCACACAGCGCAAGGTTTAGCGATCTTCTAACCGATTATAGTCGAGAAGACCGCCTTCAATAGGATAGCGCTCGCTAGACCATTGCATTAATTTATCACTAAACGCCCAAAAATTTGGGTTGGTTCGGCGCATGCCAACATCGTCGAGCAGGGCTTTGTAATCGGCTTCGCTTTTAATGGATTTAAGCTTCTCAATCGAAGACGTTATCTCTGAGGCATTGATATACCAGAATGCGTCAGGGTAACTGCCCAACAAACCATGAACTAGCGTGATTGAATCTTTAGAAGGCTCCCGGTTTTCCTCTTCTTCAAATAGGCTATTTACATTGTAATGCGCGCTATTTCTAAGGGCAGTGAATACATCAATGTTGTCTGGGTTCTTGTCGTCTTGAATCACAATCATGGTAGTTTCAGGCATCAACGTCGCTTGTTGAGCAGGAAGCGAATCTAAGCGCTCTAATGCTTCGAACTGTTCAGCTGATAGCAAACGTTTATTGTAGGTTGAGGCATTCGGTTGAACTTTAGCCAAGTATTGCGATAACAATTGATAAAGTTCTTGTTGAGGATTATCTGTTTCGAACGCTATGCCAGAAGGTTGTTCGAAACTGTTGATATCACCTTCCAAATAATCGGTAAGTTCAGGGCTTGCGTTTTGATACCAATCGTCAAGAAGGTCATGGCGGGTAGTTGGAGGAAGTAGATTAAGGAAGTTCGATTCACCTTCCATGCGCAAGAAATCCATGTACAAACGGGTCAATAACTGATGGCCATAATTGCCGTAAACATCAAAGCCAGCCACAAGCAAATAGTGAATGCGCTCTAACAAGGCATAGTCAATCACCCATGCTGTTTTAGTGGGCTGGCCAACCATCCCTTTAACAACTGTGGCATTATCGAAATGACGAAATACGGTTAAGCTCGCATTAGTATTATCGCCGTCGCCATCCCATATACTCGACACACTCAAATGCTCTTCATTTTTGAATTCATTGTTCAAAAAGGTGGTTCTTGCACGCATATATTCGCCTTGGCGCTTTGCGTATTTAACCCAGTTTACCGCAAGGGCTGAGCTATCTTTTTCAGCGGGAAGGTGGAGGTTTTCTTTTTGAGAAGCGTAAAAAGCATTTACTTTTTCAGATGCTGCAATGTCTGGGTCGACAAAGAACACCCAGAATCGATCGTTAATGACGTTAAGCGCGACTTGTCCTCTGCACACGGGACCTTTGATATAACCCATAATGGTGTTTTGCGCGCGCTCAAGCATAAATCGATAACGACTTTCTACTGGCAATAAGGTAAAGGCCGTTAATGGGTTGGCCGCCACTTGGGGTTTGTATGATGGTAATGTTTCTACAGAAAATTCTGCGTCGACAAACCACGATTGCCATTTATCCATCAGTGTTTTATTAATGGCGTACGCTTGATGTGTTTTACTCACGATAGTTGAATGCACTGGCTGTAGACGATAGTAAACGCGCTCGACCTCCGGATCGTCGAAGGGTCTGCGAGTAGCAATAATATCTAACGCTTGTCCGGGTGGTGTACGCGAGCGCACTAGATTAAAAAACTGAGGCGTTTTACCTTTTTCTGAAATATCTTCGAAATAGAGGTGAGACGTAAACAAGTGTTCGTAAATATAGCGTGCGGAAAGCTGCATCTTGTTGCTATCCCCATTAAGCCATACTTCCAAATCAGTTATGTTCTCATTCAGTTTTTGTGAGAGCCCTTTGGGTAAAGGTAACGGCGCACCATGGTTTAACCACTGAATGAGTGTAGTGTGCTCTGCATCCGACAGGGCTGGCAGTGCGTAGGGCATGCCTCCCAGGGGCTGGCCTGCTATGTACCCGCCCATTTCATCTATTGTTGGGCATTGGTTTTGTCGATTTAAGCTTATATCGAAATTGTCACCTAAATGAGCGGTGTTGGGCAAAGGGTGCTGTTTTTTTAGCAAAAGCATTTGCGCTAGCACCGAAGATTGGGTCGGCGAAGCGTTAGGTTTTTCTTTCGATTCGAGCACGTCGAAAAAGCCACGCTCTCGCCATGCGTCTACGTTGTGGGCGTCGAGAAACATTCTATTGGGTTGGGCAGCGGTGAGTCGTGTCCCTTCATAGACTTTTTCTTTGTTAGCACCTCTGGCTATACCTTCTGGAGATGACATCTTTAGTTGGCATGGCGCATCGTAACAGGCGTGGCAGACAACACAGCGCTGCGTTAGTACTGGGTTTACTTGTGTATCAAAGAAATTGTCGGGCAAATTCTCCATGGCGGGCATGACGTTGTTTGATGAAAGTAAAGGAGCGTCAGGTTTCGGCCATTGCCATATCGCTATAGCGATAATTGCTATAAGCAACGAAATCATACCGAGTTTCTTCATAATCGTAGTCCACAGAAAAGTTCTAATCAGTCTATCACTCATTTCACGTACGGTGATGTTAATAATTAACCATTAACTCTTGGCAATGGAAACAACCACGCATTTGTATCTATTTGGAGGAAAGCTGTAGAGGTAGTGGGGCGGTAACATTATTTTTACATTGTCATTGCTTTGGGCGTTGTACTAGGTATGCTGATGAAAAGAATTCGCAGCGAGGGAAACATGTCTCATCAAATTATTCTGCCAAGAGTGATGCACATAGGGAAAGGGGCGAGTCAGCGGGTTGCTGAAACGCTAAAAGGACTCAACTGCCATAAACCTTTACTGGTTACCGATAAAGTTATGGTTGAGTTGGGATATAGTGCTGCCATAGTACAGGTGCTGGAGGAGGCAGGAATAAGCGCCGATGTATTTTCAGATACGGTGCCAGAGCCCACGGTGAGGTCTATTTATTGTGGTGTGGATGCATTCAAAACCCACGCTTATGACAGCATCATTGCTTTAGGTGGTGGAAGCCCCATCGATAGCGCAAAAGCCATCGCTATTTTGGGTAAGTACGGTGGCGAAATGCGAGACTACAAATTCCCGCGGGTTGTAGATGAAGCGGGGCTGCCGATCATTGCTATTCCCACAACAGCGGGAACGGGCTCAGAAGCAACGCGATTTACCATTATCACCGACGAAGATACCACAGAAAAAATGTTGTGTGTTGGTTTAGGGTTTATGCCAACGGCAGCCTTAATCGATTATTCATTAACGCAAAGTTTGCCTGCCCGCGTAACAGCCGATACAGGCATTGATGCGCTTACTCACGCTATTGAAGCGTTTGTTAGCCGCAAAGCCAATCTTTACAGTGATGCACAGGCGTTATCAGCCATGGCGTTAATTGCGCCTAATCTACGCACTGTATTTGCAGACCCAACAAATGAAGCGGCGAGAGAATCAATGATGCTGGGCTCAACCCTCGCGGGCATTGCTTTTTCAAATGCCTCAGTGGCCCTTGTTCACGGAATGAGCCGGCCTATCGGTGCAGCGTTCCATGTGCCTCACGGATTGTCGAATGCCATGTTGTTGCCCGCGGTTACCGCCTTTTCTATTCCAAGTGCATCAGTGCGTTATGCACAATGTGCTCGCGCCATGGGTGTTGCTACGCAAAGTGACTCAGATGAGGTGGCGAATCAAAAGCTTATCAACGAACTAAAAGCACTGAATGCAGATCTACAGGTACCTACGCCTGCCGACTTCGGTATTGATAAAGAGGCATTTTTTGCAGCGACTTCAACAATGGCTGAACAAGCTCTGGCATCAGGTTCTCCCGGCAACAATCCACGCATCCCTACCATTGAAGAAATGGTTGCCATTTATGTATCTCTTTGGGAATAACGCTTTTTAGGATGGGTCAACTAAATGAAAAAAGACTGCTTATTGCAGTCTCAGATTGATGATAAACCCCTCTTTTTTCGGAGGGGTTTATTTTTTCTAGCAGCCGAAGGCTGCGATCGCGATATTTTTTAATAAGGCGTTTTTGTTTTAGTGTTGAGCTCTTAGAGGGCA
>Ga0115013_10000184_pt1 | contig 41120 bp, 36 predicted proteins | sample SouAtlMetagenome_2_FD_88686 | JGI IMG/M metagenome (GOLD analysis project Ga0115013, IMG submission 88686) | Marine eukaryotic phytoplankton communities from Atlantic Ocean - South Atlantic ANT15 Metagenome | ecosystem: Environmental > Aquatic > Marine > Oceanic | place: South Atlantic Ocean...
CCCCATGCGACAGTCATTTTACGTGATCTTGCAGGGGTCATATCCACTCCAAACAACTTGACCAACAGTCGTTGGATGAAATTTTGTTGAAGAGCACTTTCAGGTTTTTCTATGCCTAAAAACCACCTTTCCAAATCTGTGAGGATGCAATACCCGTCACGAGTAAACCAGAGAATTTCAGTTATGGCATAGACGATAATCACTGCCCATAGAACCGAATCCCAAGGGGAAAGCCAACCCACTGCAACAAGAAACGTCACTGCCATGTGTGTCAGATAGAGGCAATAAGCTGCTGCCCTGTTAACAAAAGCAACATCTTCGCGCTCCCGATCAAAAACGCCTCGTTCCATGGGACCGCCTCAATGCTGTGATTCTAGCCATCTTTCTGCATCTATGGCTGCCTGGCACCCCATCCCTGCAGCAGTTATCGCCTGCCGATACCGTGTATCCACTACGTCTCCCGCAGCGAAAATTCCAGGAATACTGGTCATTGTATGCTCTGAATGTATGATGTACCCCTCTTCATCTGTGTCTACTTGGCCATTCAAAAATTCAGTTATCGGCCTATGTCCTATGGCTATGAAAGCGCCAGCACACGCGATTTCTTCTAGAGAACCATCTCGGGGGTCTTCTAGAACCGCTCCAGTAAGCCCCTTATCATCAGAAAGCCACTCTTTCACTTGCCGGTGAGCCCTTATCTCGATTTTAGGATGATTTTTTGCACGTTCGAGCATGACCTTCGAGGCCCTAAACACATCTCGACGATGGATTATGGTGACCTTACTCGCGAATCTTGTCAAGAACGTGGCCTCTTCCATGGCAGAGTCGCCACCACCCACTACGATTACTTCATCGTCCCTGAAGAAAGCACCATCACAAGTCGCACAGGTGGATATGCCTCTACCCTTCTGCCCTTGCTCCCCCTCTGCACCGAGCCATATCGCTTCAGCACCGGTGCAAATAATGACGGTCTCGGCTCTGAATTCTTCGCCTTCGACCCATACCTTGAATGGCCGTGAGGAAAAATCAACCCTCTCAACATTCTTGTCAACCACTTCAAGTCCAAATCTTTCCGCCTGTGAGCGCAGATCAATCATCATCTCCGGGCCCCCTATGCCTTGGGGGTACCCTGGAAAGTTTTCAATGTCCGAAGTGAGCATCAACTGTCCTCCGGACATGTACCCTGCGAACATCATTGGTTCCATCATGGCTCTAGCCGAGTATAGGCCCGCAGTATACCCCGCTGGGCCTGATCCGATGATGATGACGTTGTGTACGGTCTGCGACATATGCGCTTCTGAATGCTAGGAGTCCCTTCAACATTGACCATACGAATCGAAGATTGTGATTGCCAGAACCGTTACCCGATCATTGCTTGAATTGCCTTTATCGCTGCTCTGGCATGAGGCTCTAGTCGAGATTCAATATGTTCGGGCTCTGCACCCGGACCGATAATTCCTAGACCAACGGGTTTGTCATATCCGATCTGAAGATCAACGAGACTCTTGATCACTGCTTGTCCCATTGCAAGCCCGTGGCTTGTTTGCCCCTTCTCTATGATGCCAAGACAGGCCACGCCTGCAATCCGCTCATTTTCAAGTAGACGGGCAGTTGCTAGGGGGGCTTCCATCGAACCGGGGACCCATACTACATCCGTTATTTCCAGACCACATTCAGCTGCTTCCGATTCAGCATGGAAAATCATCTCTTCAACTTCCTTTTTGTGGAATGAACCGCATACAAGAGCTATGGAATTCATTCAGAGCCCCCCTCTCGGTTCGACAGTTGATCGCGGTTGTTTGAATCTAATAATGGATTTCCACTTAGCATTTTCTTGACAGTATCGACAACGGCCTGGGTCGACGATTCTATTTCCACATTGACCGTAGAGCCAACTTCCTTTTCAGCAAGTGTCGTACGTCGTATTGTTTCTGGAATAATGTGGAGATTGAATCCTCCCGATTCATGGGTCTTACCGACTGTCAGGGAGATTCCATCTATTGCAATATACCCCTTCTCGAAGATATATTCAGAGACTTGAGGGGGTACATGGATTTCAATATCTAGCGTCTTCGATCCATTGCTACCCTGTTCGAGAACATCTATCCTGCTTATTTTTCCAACAGCCATTACATGCCCTGATACAAGATGCCCCCCCACTTCATCACCATATCTGAGAGCACGTTCCATATTCAACCAGTCACCTGCTTTTCGAACACAGAGAGTCGAACGTTCCAGGGTCTCTTGTATGAGGTCGAAGGATACGGAGTCACCATCTATCCCGATAACAGTAAGGCAGACACCATCTAGAGCGACACTCGCCCCAATTTCCAAATTTTCTCCATGCTTCGGGGGCAGGTCAACAACCCACCTGGTGAATCCATCGAATTGCTTCACCGAAGTAAGTTCCGCTTTACCCTCGACAATACCTGTGAACACTATCAATCACTCCTCAAACGGGCCGCCTTCTTCATTCGGCCAAAGACTCAAGATTTTGGCGATTATTTTTCTGGTCCCATCAAGATCGTCTGAAAGGCCATCTACCCTAATCACGTCGACATCGCCGTAACCATTCGAATCCAACCCCTCCCGGATGGCATCTATGGAATGTTTCTGATCATATCCGAGAGCAATAATATCTGGTGAGATGTCGCCCAATATATCGAATATAGGCGTAGAAGGGGGATTCCCTACAATTGCTGAGTTTACTGGTTTCAGTCCCTCGACCATCCTCTTCCGCAAGTCATGTGATGTCACCGGCTCATGCTTCCGCTGACGAACTGTGTCGTCATGCGCAACTACGACTACGAGATCATCTCCCAGCAGTTTTGCCTGCTCCAAGTAGTGCAGATGTCCTGCATGTAAAAGATCGAACACACCTACAGCCATTATCCGAGTCATCCAATCACGTCCTAATCTCCAAGTCCATGGGCTTTGAGCAAATCATCGCCTGTAAGCATGGGTATGGAGTGACGCATCGCATAGATTCGAGCCTCTTCAACAGGAAGTGCCCCGTCCCCATCTGGTTGAAGCATCTCAGCTCCAATCGTACAAGGCCTCAATCCGGCAAGCCTCGCGATGCTCACGGCTAGCTCTGTATGCCCCTGTCGAGAAGTCAATCCCCCTGGTGCCTCTCTACACACGGGGATATGGCCGGGCGTTCGAAATTCCTTCCCCAGAGCGATACGAGCCTTTTCCGGCGTCGTATTGGAGCGCATCAACTCGTCGCATAGCTCTCCAAATCTTCTCGTAGTAAGCGCTCTGTCCCTGTCTGTAATGCCTGTGTACGTCTCTCTGTGGTTGATTGAGAGTGTGAACGCGGACCGGGTATCGTACTGCAGATCATTGGTCTTAAGCAGATCAAGAACAGGGTGAAGGGCAGTCAATGTCGGATGAACATGTATATCCTGAAGCCAAGGCAAATCGAACATACCCCCGATCTCCTCGCCTATCGCAAGAAAGAGTAGCCCACCACAATCTTGTCTAAGTTTTCGTATGACTTCTGGACTGGCATATTGCGCCGGCCAAAGCAGATCAGTCTCACTCTCTCTGAAAGACGAATCGAAAACCATCACAGGCTTACCTTTGCTGAATGCATCGACTGCCAAGGCCACTTGATCCGGCTCGCTCGGCGCATCCATGAGCCCTCCTCCCGATGTTCTGCTAAATAGGGTGACGTTTCGGCCCCACATGTTTCCAATTGAGCGCAAGTAACATGAGGTAAGCCTCACCCGGGAACTTGATGACGACATCGCGTCGAGCAGTCGCGCTACTAATATTGGCAACATTGCTCATCCCGCTTACCGCTTCTCAGATTAATCCTCGAGATGGTGAAAGAGGCGGTTACGACCATGCCGGCGAGTGGCAACCAAGGCATGCTCTTGAGATCCATGACGAGTGGTGGAATGATTGGTCCAGAGACTCCGATCAAAACATGATTGATGATAGGCTCGAGTGGCTACTTGAACAACCAACTGAGTTCTATTCCAGTTGGTGGAGAATGGCAGATACCGGCAATGCAAGAGTCTTCATTGATTATGATCACCATCCCTCCTCAGCAGACGTCGAGGCGCTTGAAGAACTGGGTGCGGAAGTTACAATGCGCCCGATATATCTGGACAGTCTGATCGCTACAGTCCCGATTGATCTTCTTCATCGCGACTCCCCAATCCTCGATCTATCTGGAGTCGTAATGCTAGAGGATCTGGGTTTGGCTGAAACCCATATGAATGAAGCAGCCCCGAATATGGGGGTTGATCAGGTATGGTCCCAGTATGGCTATGATGGAACAGGAGTCACTATCGCTGTACTAGATACAGGGGTGAGAGGAGATCATGAGGGGCTCAATGATTTGGATGACGAGATTACTTTAGGTTGCGATCAGCCTGATCCAGACCCATTCAACCCAACTCCGATTACAATTGATTGCGATCCAAAGATTTCGGCTTTCTATGATGCTGTAATCACCGACTCCGAGCGACCAGCAAGTGAATCATACGATTCGGGGACTCATGGTTCACATGTTGCAGGTATTGCTGCTGGCACAGGCGGTGGACAAGAGGCGCCTGACGGTTCGAAGTATGTCGGGGTCGCACCAGGTGCATGGGTTGTCAATATCCTCGCATGTTGTGAGGGCGACATCCAAGACGTGATAGAAGGTGCGCAGTGGGCAATTGAGAACAAGGATTCCAAAGGCATAGACATCCTAACCTCTTCACTTGGCGAGCAGCAGTTTGAGATTCATTTCGACAATGACGGCTCATCAGCATGGAGCCAGCAGATGGATGCTGTCGCAGCATCGGGAATCATAACATTCCTCTCAGCTGGAAATGAATTTGGTGGCGCAACATTGGCCGGTTGCAATACCATTGACAGTCCAGGCGATGCAAATCTCCCCATCACAGTCGCAAGCCTGGACAAGGATCTGGGTTTGGCTATTTATTCAAGCAGGGGCTATACCTCTGATGGACGTGTCAAGCCCGACGTTTCGACGATAGGGTCGAACATAATGGCCCCTGATGCCGCTACTTCCGATGGCTACACGAGTAAATCTGGAACCAGTATGGCAACCCCGCTCATGGCGGGTATTGCTGCATTGATGGTCGAGGCAAACCCAGATATCGACCATGAACAGGTCAAGTCTATCGTAAGCGCTCTCTCGATAGAACGCGATATTCAACTTCTCGACGATCCCGGATTCAATGACTGTAGTGTTTTGGAAACCCGCCCAGATAACGAGTTTGGATACGGCCAGGCAGATCCTCTATCTTTCGTACAGGCAGCAGGCGCAATAGACTCTTCCTTGAACGTTTCAATGAACATTGAAACGTTGGAGCATCTAGGAAACGAGTCTAGGATATCAGGTACTTCGACAGGCGGGGTTCCAGGCGTCGGATTCGTAGAGGTTATGGTTGGAGGCGACGATTGGAAGCAAGCAGCCGACCTATCATCTGGGGGAGACTGGTCGTCTTGGAACATTAAGTTGGATCCACATACTCAGTCAGGCAACTCGACAGTATATGCCCGGCTGGTGATTAGCGACGAGAGAATGTCTCCCGTGGATGCCCGAAGAGTCGTCCTCGTAGATGAGGCATCGGGCTCAAGCGGAGGCGCTGGGGGCCAGTCTTCCGTTGGAGCATACGTGTTCTTCATCCCCTTCCTCGCCACTCTTGCACTTCTTGGATGGACCGCCCTTAGGGAAGACTGGTCCACAAGCCCCGTTAAGAAGCAAGAAAATGATGAGGAAGATAGCGAATCAACCTCCTCTTCAAATTGGCGAGAAGACCCATTCGAATCATTTACGGGCGGCATTCGGAAATTCTCGTCCGAAATACGACGGGGAGGACCACTCACCGAGAATGGAACCAAGAGGCTTCTAACACTATGTATTCTTTACTTTGCACAAGGCCTCCCATGGGGCTTTGCCAGCGTCACATTTGCAGCATACCTGGTTGACAATGGAGTCCCGATTGGCGACATCGCCATACTGTTTGCTACAGTAGCGTTACCTTGGACATTCAAGTGGATATGGGGGCCAGTCGTGGATGCTGTGAATATACCTCGATACGGCGCTAGAAGGCAATGGGTGCTCATAGCTCAGGCAGGCATGGTTGTCACACTAGGGACGCTCCTCCTAGTGCCTGACTTGAATGCTGAGATAGACCTAGTAACACGCTTATTGTTCGTACACAATATATTCGCTTCCCTGCAAGATGTCGGTACCGATGCTCTGGCGGTGGAGATACTTGAGCCAAACGAGGTGGCGAAGGCCAACGGCTTCATGTTTGCAGCCAAGAGGGCTGGAATCATCGTCGGCGGTGCAGTGCTCGGAGTTTCAGTTACTCAAATCGGCATCAGTGGCGTGATTGCCATCCAACTCGTACTCCTTTCCCTCATATTGCTCGTTCCACTTACCATGGTCGAGAAGCCAGGCGTCAAATTGTTCCCTTGGTCCAAGCCGGATGAAAGTCAGTGGTGGGATGATTTAGACGGTCAAGGCGACGCACAGGGCATTGACGTTGACGGACCCCAGGTATCAGAGCCGTGGCTGGAAGAGCAGAGATTCAAGATCGCTCGGAAAGTTGGATTGACGCTGGATAGTAGAAGAATATCCGTATCTGCATTCTTTGCGATAGCGGCTCTGTTGGTGTGGGTAGTCGGATTCGCAATAGATGTCTTCACCATCGATTTCAAGCTAGGCGATAACATCAGGCAGATCACTAATCCTGTGAGTTACCTCTTCTTCCTGATATCATTAGTCGCATTCGCTCTTTCCGCCAGAGGGATATTGGGATCGAGCGTGACGAACCCATTAGCACGCCTTCCTGAGGGAACGAGGCGAGGCGTCGCTGAAACCTCATTCTATCTTACGAAGGCATTCTCTGTCCGTTCTGCTCTGCTATTGATAGGGCTCTGCTTACTCTCCGAACTCTACATATTCGTGGGTCCAATTGTGATTGATATCTTCATCAATGAAGCAGGCTGGTCCCAGGCGAAGTACAATGGAATAGTCGGGGGAATCGTGGTCTTCGGTGCGCTAATTGGCCAAATCGTCGGAGGTCTGCTGGGAGATAGATTCGGCGTCAGGAGAGTTGCGATGGTCGGATTCACTGTACTGGCTCTTGCGAATGCATGTTTCGCACTCCTCGAACCCCTTTGGTCTAACACCTCGATAATGACCGTCTACCTGATTGCGCAGGCGTTTGTCGGTGGGATGGCGTGGATATGCATCATTTCGCTGAGTATGAGGCTGACATGGAGCAAAGTGGGAGGAACTCAATTTACAGCATACATGTCCTTGTTCAATCTCTCAGGCGTCTTTGCATACACGCTCACAGAGAGGATGATTTCGGTATTCGACTACAAATCTGCTATCTACATCGGTGCTGCTCTGACTCTCATAACGGTATTCATGCTTGTATTCATTGATGAGGACGAGACTGACAGGATCCTCGAGGGCGATAACACACATTCAGAAGATGAGCCAGAAATATTCGAACCAATCTTAGGCGATGTGATGATCGATGAAAAACCCGCTCCATCAGTTTGAGGAAGTCGAAACCGACTTCTTAGTATTCTCAAAGACAGTATGTGGCTATTGTGTGGCTGCAAAGAGGCTTCTCGAAGCCTCTCGCATGTCGTACACTGAATTCAATCTAGATGACGATGTCCAACTACGATCCGACTTGATAATGGCGACAGGGCACAGGACTGTGCCCATCATTTTTGATCTTAGAAAGGAAGTAATATTCGTCGGGGGATTCGATGAACTGAAGAGGTATCTTTAGCCGTCTTCTGACATTATCCTAATCGCATCGACGAGGGAATCCTTCTGACTCAAGTCAATCATGTGCCCCTTCTCATGACGAAGACGAATTACATCCCACCCAGCGTCTTCGAATATCGAAGCCAGCTTCATGCCATCAGCAATGTTGACGATATGATCCCTTTCACCGTGCATCCACACCACAGATCGGGGACGAATTGTTCTGAGGATTCCTCGAAGCTGCTCGTCCCGCACAGACATGGTGGCTAGAAGTACGAGTCCAACAATACGCTCCTCGATACTTGTTTCAAGCATCGCCGAGGCTATAGCGCCGCCTTGAGAGAACCCTCCGACGATTAATTTCCCTTCGGGGAGACTTTGTTCGAGACTCTTCATCGACATTAGAATCTGATCAGTGGGCGCCACTGTCTCGGTCAAATCATCTCGAACCCACCAGGCCCGTCCACTTTTGGGGTGCACATATGTGCCCTCGGGACAGACAACACCCCAATTACCCGGGGCAAGAGATTCAGCTAGAGGCCTCATTTTCGCAGAGGTTCCAGTCATCCCGTGAAGCATTGCTAAATGATTCACAGCTGCCATTTCAGAGACTCCACGAGTAACCTATTCCCCCAGCAATCATTATGCTGAGGTCGGTCTGACCTGTGAAACTAGCTGTTAGGGTATATTCCCCGCTGGGCGAGGGAATGGTTCCCAATGTCCCGGACTCTGATGAGCCGGGCCCCCAGAATCTTTCGAGCACTGATGAGGATGTATGGTCCCGAAGGGTCAATGTGATGCTGGAACCTCCTCCGCCTGCAGATGCATCCATCAGATAGATCATCTCGTCCCATGATCCGTCATTGGGGTGTTCTTGAACAAGAAAAGAGTCTTCGACATCCCCATTTGCACCATCGTTTTCATAATCCCTGGAAAGAAGATCTTTACCCCTCATGAAATGTACTTCTCCCGTATGACCTGAGCCGTTTTGGGCAAGAGTGATCCTTAGCAATTCGAGACCATCAGAATCTTTTCTGACAAATGAGGTGATGAATCCTGCTGACTTATCGTATGTATAGGTCAGGATGCCTCCGTCCGAACCTGTTGCAGTCACATACGCCCTTTCACCCTCTAGGGTCGAACGAGCTTCCCAATCTACGTCAAAAAGAGTAAATGTCCACGAGTTGCTTGAAAGCGGGAATGAGAGCACAGATTGTTCAAATCCATTTTCAAAGACTCCCAATGTTGAGTGAGTAATTCTACCAAGGAATGGGTTGTGATTGAGAACAGCATGTCTTCTGGCCTCCTCTTCCGAAGATATTCCAAGCATATACGCGGTCCCGTCCTCCTCTTCATCCACCGTGGCAACCACAAGGCGTGCAGAGTCGTCATAGAATTCAGGCGTGGTGAATGTGAATAGCCACCAGTCACCGATTTCCCATTCAGGGACTTCGAGATCTTCATTTCCTCCCAGTATGCTGTTTGTAGAGCCCATGCATCCTTGTAGGACAATGGAAAGTACCGCTAGAGCAGATACCAACTTACGCCCGACCATGCCCCTCGGGGGGGGCGCATACCAGAAAGCGATTTCCTGTAATTGGCCAAAGAAGACTCGATCTCTTCGCTTACGCGATAAGGCCAGCGATAACAACCGACACGATCGACATCAACTTGATCAGGATATTCAGCGAAGGCCCGCTGGTATCCTTGAATGGATCACCAATGGTATCTCCAACAACCGCTGCGGAGTGAGCTTCATCGCCTTTCTCGGCACCGGGAATCTCACCTTGCTCGATAGCCTTCTTGGCATTGTCCCATGCTCCTCCAGCATTTGCCATAAACAAGGCCATCAATACGCCTGTTGTTGTCGCACCAGCCAGAGTGCCTCCAAGTGCTGCTGGTCCGAGTACAAATCCAATCAAAACAGGGCTTGTGATTGCAACTAACCCTGGCAAAACCATCTCGCGTAGAGCCGCCTGTGTAGAGATGTCCACGCATGTGGCACTGTCCGGCTCAACACCTTCTCGCCCCTCTAACAGGCCATCAATCTCTCTGAATTGCCGACGAATTTCAGTGATCATATCCTCCGCTGCGCGTCCTACCGACTTCATTGTCATGGCTCCTACAACGAATGGTAGAGCACCGCCGATTAGTAGACCGATCACGACTTCGGGATGGGCTATGGAAAGGTCCGCTGCCTCAAGCCCCGCACTGGTCTTGTACGCAGCGAATAGTGCAAGAGCAGTTAGTGCTGCACTTCCTATTGCGAATCCCTTTCCTATTGCAGCGGTGGAGTTTCCAATCGAATCTAGACCATCAGTGATCTCTCTAACTTCTTTCCCTAGTCCTGACATCTCCGCAATCCCTCCGGCATTATCTGCAACCGGTCCGTAAGCATCCACAGTCATGGTAACCCCAACTGTACCCAGCATGCCCATAGCAGCCATCGCAATCCCGTAAAGGCCAGCATCCCCGCCGCCCATTACGTCGTTAGCAAAGTAAATCCCACTGGCCATCAGAAGAACTGGGATGAATACAGATTGCATACCTACCGCTAGTCCGGCAATTGCATTTGTTGCGCTTCCAGTCTTCGATGCTTCTCCGATATACGGTATGGCTCGTACTTTGATTCCAAAGACAGGCTCGATTCCGGTGTAGTATTCCGTGACTAGCCCGATTAGGATACCAACCAGCGATCCGATTGCTACTGCTTGAATCACAGTTGTATCCAAATCCAAATAGTCCAGGGCAAGGTATCCTCCACCGATGAATAGTGCAGCACCAATGAATGTCGTGTTTCGTAAAGCTGCGCCAGGGTGCATGTTTTTCATCCCTCCAATCGAAAACACTCCGATGATCGAAGAGATGTATCCAACAATAGCCAGAGCGATCGGTATCATCAGGTAATCAGCACCGAGATCGTCGCTGGCTTGAGCGATGACCATTGCAGCGATGATTGAGCCTACGAATGACTCGAAAATATCAGCACCCATACCCGCAACATCGCCAACATTGTCACCAACATTGTCAGCGATCACGCCAGGGTTACGGGGATCGTCTTCCGGAATGCCCGCTTCTACCTTGCCAACGAGATCAGCGCCAACATCTGCAGCCTTGGTGTAAATTCCCCCGCCGACACGAGCGAAAAGTGCGATAGATGATGCACCCATTCCGAATCCAGCAACATTCTCAACAGAAAGGAAACCTTCTCCGCTGGCAGGACCAGTAAGATAGTACATCAACGAGATTCCGAATAGACCTAGGCCTCCAACTGCTAGCCCCATCACTGCTCCACCGTTGTACGAAGTGGTGAGTGCGGCTGCCTGGCCTCCGTTTGCAGCAGCCTGTGCAGTTCGTCCATTCGCACTTGTGGCGGATTGCATTCCGCTGAATCCGGCCGCTACACTACATAGGGCGCCGATTATGAAAGCAACCATGGTTTCCATTCCTAGGCCGTTATCTTCGCCACCTGCGAATAACAGTGCAGCAACAACAACGATGAATATCGCTAGCATTCTATATTCAGCCATGAGGAAAGCCATTGCCCCATCCTGAATTCTACCAGTTATGGTGGCTACTGTTTTGTTTTCAATTTCGATTGAATCTACCTTTCGATATAGCATGAAAGCTATGAGCAGACCTAATATTCCTGCTCCCATCCCCATGATTCCAATTTGTTCTCCGTCCATAATATCACCAGTTAGGTTGAGATGCCGACCTAGGTTCGGTATTTAAGCCGATATCCATTGATACACCAATTCGTCACCACAACACCTCAATTGTTTCATAGCCAACCCCTCTTCCAATGGATACCATGACGGGCATAGACCGCCAGACAGTTCTCGATTCTGTGGGTCCAGTTCAGGCTATCTTGGATGCCCATGATGGGGTGGTTAACGTCATGGACACATCTGGAGGAGTCATTACCATCTCTTTAGAGGGGGGATGCACAGGGTGTAGCTCCACACCGATGACTGCCATGCAGATATACTACTCTCTGATGAAACTTGATCAAGTCAATGACGTGATCTTTGTAAATGGCGAACTTCCTGCTTACATGAGGTCATTCATTAATGAGAAACTTGGCGTCGAACAATAGTGCATTGGCCAATAATAAAACCAGAATGAAGATATTCAATCGTCATGTTCCGTTGCTCGAAGGCGACGAATTTGGTGAGGGTTAACTTCTCCCTGTACTTCTTTCCCCTTCAGATTGAGAATGGAAGCAGCGGCCAGAACCAGTGAGAAGACAGCCATCGGTCTTGCCGCATTACGGGAACCCCACAGATCCCCTCCGAGGGAGTGGAGTGAGAATAGGAGAATACTCGCCATTATACAGAATGACATTATTGCACGTTGACCTATGATTTCTGCTTTCTCCGAACGTGCGATAGTGCCAATACTCATCCACAAGATAACAGATATTCCACACAGGCTCACCGACAGAGTCTCAAGTGTGCCTACCAGACTCATACCATCCCCTAAAGCAGCATGTCTGTGAAACTTTCCGGGAGGGGTGTAATCCACACAACGATAGACGGCCCCCCCATCAGCCGCTCATGGTGCGTGTTAAGGGATGGGGGTTACCATCTACTCGTCGCGAAGGCCCCCCATATTTCACAAAGAGTCAGATTGTGACAGTTTTCGATCAAGTGGCAATTCTCCTAGAACTCGACGGAGCAAATCCATTCAGGGTAAGGGCATATCAGAATGCAAGCAGGGCCCTCGGGCAGATGAATCGTCATTTGATGGACGTCATCGAATCAAATGCCTTGACCGATATCAAAGGAATAGGGAAAGGACTCTCATCTCTAATAGCGGATGTTGTGATGACTGGTGAATGGGGGGACATACAATCTCTCTACGATAGAGTCCCTCCAGGGTTAGTTGAGATGGTGGGAATCCCAGGGTTGGGGCCAAAGAGAGCTAGGATATTGTCCAAAGAACTCGACGTCTCATCGATAGAGTCTCTAAAATCTGCATGCGAGAATAATTTGGTCGCCTCATTGCAAGGCTTTGGGGAGAAAAGTCAACAGAGATACCTCGAGGGAATCGAACTTTTTCGCAGAAATCAAGGAAGGACTAGATTGGACGTGGGATTAAGATTTGGGCTGGCTCTAGAAAAGAGAATTTCCGACATTTCCGGAGTTGAGAAGGCACAACTCGCGGGAAGCGCTAGACGCAGAAGGGAGACCATAGGGGACCTGGATATAGTAGTGGCAACCCGTCCTGAGAATCGTACTTCAGTAATTGAATCAATACTTGACTTGCCAGGGATTGCAGATATCAAAGGCCACGGTGAATCGAAGATTAGCCTCATCCTTGAGCAGAGCGTTTTGAACTCTTCATTCCCAACAGGCAGCATCGACAATGCCCTCAATGAGGCAATTCTTGACCGTTCGGAAGATGCGACCATAGACGCCCAAGTTAGGATCGTGTCGCCTGAGACATTCCCATTCACATTGGCATATTTTACTGGCTCAAAAGAGCATAACATACGTATGAGGCAGATCGCAATAGACAACGGACTAAGGCTCAATGAATTCGGACTTATTCCTGAGCATCTTGCTGGTGACTTGAAGGGCATAGATGCAGCCACGCACACGCTCTCGTGTGAAAACGAAGCAGACATATATTCCCTGCTTGGCCTTCAATGGGTAACCCCTGAGCTTAGAGAAGATATGGGGGAGATTGAGGCAGCTTCGGTGAATGCTATCCCCGAGCTAATAGAATCAGATATGATTAGGGGCGCGCTCCATAACCACACAGTTGCTTCTGACGGCTCTTGCACTCTTGAGGAGATGGCGTCAGCAGCAATGAATTTAGGTTGGGAGTATCTTGGAATCGCAGAGCATTCCCCTGCATTGAATATCGGGGGTCGAAGTATAGGCGTAGACCCGGTCGAGGTATCCGTCCAGGGCGATCTAATCCGTGCGTTAAATGAGAAATGGATGGACGACAATGAAAAATTCAGGATATTCCACGGCACGGAATGCGACATACTCCCAGATGGGAAGCTGGACTACTCTCCAGATGTTAGAAATCAATTCCATCATGTGATAGGTTCAGTGCATGCCATCGGCTCTTGGAGATCAAGGGATGAACAGGATAATACTGATGCAATAATCAAAGCAGTGGAAGATCCAACATTCACAATACTGGGCCATCCAACGGGCCGTATTCTCCAAGCAAGAGACGGATTTCCCATAGATATGGTCCAGATTATTGAAAAGATGGGCGAGATCAACTCAAACGGTACGCTCAAGGCCATAGAAATCAATGCATCCCCATTCCGCCTCGACCTTGATTGGAGACTATGCAAGATCGCTAAAGAAAATGGGGTGCCTATTGTGATCAACCCGGATGCACACAGTGCAGAAGGTCTCTCTGATGTCTCATATGGCGTGGACATAGCACGCAAGGGATGGCTTCGTGCAGAAGACGTTCTCAATACCAGATCTGGTGATGAGTTGGATGAGATCCTTGGAGAATAACGAATCCTCTTATCTCACCTCTCCTGTCAACTTACAATGGGACTCGGGCGAGCACTTGTTTTCGCATCCGTTATGGTACTGCCTGCATTCGTAGCAGGACTAGCTGCATGGATTCTTTTTGGAGGTAGCGAGTCTTGGCAAGATTGGCAGTATCTAACCTGTTATGCAGTTCCCGGAGCGCTAATTATGTCGGCATTCATAATGGGGTATAGGGGATCTAGAGAGGCAGAGCAATGAGGCGAATCGAGAAGGCCCAACGAATCAGTGAAATTCTTGAAAACCTGTATCCGCACACCCCCATACCACTCGATCACAAGGATCCATATACGCTACTAGTAGCAGTTATGCTTTCTGCACAGACAACCGATAAGAAAGTGAATGAGGTAACTCCCGGGCTTTTCGAACTCGCATCAAAACCCGCCGCAATGGCATCTCTGGATGTAGAGGATATACAATCAGCAATACGGCAAGTAGGGTTGGCGCCAACAAAGGCAAAAAACCTCAAGAAAATGGCTGAGATCATCGTCGACAGAGGAGGGCCAATTGAGCCAAATTGGGACTATCTAGAATCCCTTCCTGGCGTTGGTCACAAGACTGCCAGCGTCGTCATGGCCCAAGCCTTTGGGGTGCCTGCATTCCCTGTTGACACCCACATACACCGCTTGGCTGCCAGATGGGGTCTGTCCAGAGGCACTACGGTCGAACGAACCGAATATGATTTGAAAGCCATTTTTCCGAAATCCACGTGGAATAAAAGGCACTTGCAAATAATCTTCTTCGGCAGAGATCACTGCCCTGCAAGGAGGCATGATCTGTCGAATTGCATGATTTGTGGTTGGGCCGCTACAAAGAAGAGAATGAGAGAGGAAATGAGACGTTAATCTAAGATCTGAATAGCACCATCAATCCCAGAACTGAAACAGTCGCCCCTGAAGCAAGAATGAATGGCCTGTAATCTTCCAACTTCTCCATATTGTCCCTTGCCTCATCGCATCTACCTTCGTCCCAATCGGTAATTTGGGCTATCGTCCCAACAGTCGTATCGCAGTTTTCTTCAATCCCCTCCTCGTAGAGACCGATTGCGTAACCGCTACCCGCCCAAGCAAGAAGCAATATTCCGCCTATCAGGATTAGGATGACTGAGAACACCTTCGACAGCTTGCCCATGCCCATCCCTCTAGTATCAATGATTCAAACGTTCTTGCGTCTTTGACGTAAAGCCTCGGCTGCTACGACTGCTAGCGGAGCTTGAAGATTGTATGACGGTACAAAACCCTGCATAGGAATTTTCACTATGGAATCACACTCCTGGAGCAGATCCGCTGGGATGCCATGGCGTTCCCCGCCTATCACGAGCATACACCGTCCTGTCAAATCGATATCCCATGGTTCCACATCTCCCGAATCTTCAATCCCAATTATGCGATAGTTGTGAGCTCTGGCCAAATCAGACGCTTCACGCCAACTCATCCATTTTACGGGGATGAACCGATCTGCCTTCATCGACGCCCTCGAAGATGCCTTCCTCCCGTCGGAATTGAGATCAGCATCTACAAACACAGCAGAGCCTCCACTAACTTCGATTGTTCTGATTGCGAATCCAATATTAACGGGATATTGAGCCCCCGCAAGCAACCAAATTAATTCCCCAGATGCCATTATTTCGCCAATCTCCGCAGAAGGATCCCTGTGAAGCAGACCAAGCGCTTCCGGGGGTTTTGAATTAAATGGCATATTGGCCATCCTCCTAAGATCATTCATCGAACCCTCAATAACCTTCAATTTACGTTTTGACGCTTCTACAATTAGTCTGTCCAGCGCTTCAGATTGAGCCTCCCTCATAATAAGTATACGAGTCACTGGTCGACCTTCATCAATAGCGTCTAAAATAGCGTCTATACCTGAAATCTTCAGACTCTCCATCACATTCATCTCCCCCTATCCCATTCTATCGGTTGGATTATCTCATTTCTGCGCATAAAGGGGAGAGTCGATGTTGGGTTGTCATAAACCGCCAGTATAGCTTCCGAATGGGCAACAAGCCCATTATTTTCAATCATTGAGAGTAATTTACTCATCATCCTCAAGCTCTTTCTACGGTGAGAAAGGCCTGAGAATTTCAGAACCGCCACAACTTCGCCTTTCACATGAAGTAATTCAACCCCCGAGTCAGTAGGTTTTGGAAGATCTCTCATCCTATGCTCTGAAGGCATGGTGAATGCCATAATCGAGGAATCACCAGATTCCCACATGTGTACTGGCGCAGTCATTGCAATATTCCGAGATTGATCATTCCTTCCGAAGATGTACGATGCGATACGCCTAAACGCCCCAGTTGAATCACGATAACCCATTCCCTTGGTGACCACTCTTGCTTGAATTGTATCGGCATATCCCCTTATCTCAAAACCATCGTAAATCTCGATTATTTCGAACTCAGGCTCCTCAAGATTTTCAGACACCACAAAGCAACTCCGGCCGACCAGATTACGAACTCTTGAGATAAATTGGAATCGGCTTCATCTTGTGGGAGTTGGATTCATGCAGTTTATGGTAAATCTCTAACACTTCTTTTTGACGATTAGAGAGCTCTTCCCGTTGAGCCCGATCAACTTGTGCCATCGCCCATTCAAGTTCTTCATAAGTTGCGCCGATTTGGTCTTCATCCGATCTGCCGTCTGCCCATAATCCATCGTTTGGAATCGAATTTTGTATATCTTCAATTATATCCATTTCCTTAGCCAAGGCGTAAACTTCCGATTTTAATAGATCCGCAATAGGCGAAATATCGACGCCCCCGTCTCCATATTTCGTAAAGAATCCCACTCCGAAATCTTCTACCTTGTTACCCGTCCCAACCACAATACCCTTTCTCGAACCAGATATGGCGTAAAGTGTGGTCATCCGTAATCTCGCCCTTGTGTTCGCCAACGATAATTCGGATATCTCAAGACCATCAAGAGCACCTTCAACATATGAATCATAAGACTCAGTTAAGTCAACTAGATGGCTGCTGACATTAGCCCATCCAGATTCTAGCCATTCTATGTGACGCCTTGCCAAGTTGTATTGGGTCGATTCTTGATGAATTGGCATACTGACTGCAATTGTTTCCAATCCACTTTTAGCACACAGTGTCGAAGTAACAGCAGAGTCGATGCCGCCTGAAATACCCACAACTAAAGCGGATATCCCATTTTCATCTGCATACTTTTTGATCCACTCTGAGATGTCCTCACAGAGCTTCCCCCAATCTTCCACGTATTGTCACACGAGGCGGCTGCTAATGGACTATTGTACTCGTCCGAGGCATATGCGGGGGGCCATCCCTCCCGGGGGACATTGAAATCAATTGCCCGGGTCGAGAGGCCTGATGGAGACTGAGCAGGGAGGCCGCTTAGACCCGGTAGCACTGGAAAATGATCTCATCCGGCTATGGAATGATGAAGATACATTCCAATTGTCCATACAAAACAGAAAAACCTCTGGAAAGCCATTCATATTTCTCGAAGGCCCCCCCACAGCGAATGGTAAACCTGGAATCCACCATGTCCTCTCTCGGCTGTACAAAGACATGGTCTGCAGGTGGAAGACGATGGAGGGGCGAGTAGTCGAGAGGAAAGCAGGATGGGATACACACGGGCTGCCCGTTGAAATTGAAGTTCAGAAACGATTGGACTTGATGTCCAATGAGGCAATTGAAGCATACGGTATGGAGGCATTCAATGAAGCATGCAAGGAGAGTGTCTGGACCTATGAGCAGGCATGGCGTGAGATGACTGAGCGAATGGGTTTCTGGGTCGATATGGATGATCCATACGTGACTCTGCACGACAATTACATCGAATCAGCATGGTGGTCTTTGAAGCAGATGCATGACAAAGGCCTATTGTTCAGAGGTCACAAAGTATTGCCATACTGCCCTCAGACAGGTACTTCATACTCCAGTCATGAGGTGGCTCTGGGATACAAGGAAGTATCAGAACCAGCCGTCTTCGTCAAGTTCCAGCTCGTTGACGATGAGGCATCCATACTAGCATGGACGACCACGCCGTGGACATTGCCGGGGAATGTCGGCCTAGCCGTTGGTTCAGACGTAGATTACGTACGTGTTAGAGTCACAGAACCCCCCTCTGGCGCATGGGATGGAAGAGGAGGCGCAGAGGTGGGCGAAGAGATGATTCTAGCAAAGGATTTGATGGGCCATGTACTTAGGCACAAGGTGGAAGTCATATCCGAGATTAAGGGAGCCGATCTTGAAGGGAAGAAATACCTCTCGCCCTTCCCAGGTGCCATCGATGGAGACAACCATCCCGCTGCTTGGACAGTGGTGACTGCAGACTTTGTGACGACTACGGATGGAACCGGAATAGTGCATACTGCGGTTATGTACGGGGAGGACGACTACAATCTCGGAATGAAGGCCGGATTCCCCGCACAGCATACTGTGGATATGAATGGCCGATTCTTCGTCGGAACCCATCCGGAACTCGACGGGAGATATGTCAAAGAATGTGATGACTCCATTATCGACCTCCTGCAATCGTCTGGTAGGCTCTACAGGGAGCACCAGTATGTGCACGATTACCCCCATTGTTGGAGGACCGACCACCCACTGTTGTACTATGCAATGGATAGCTGGTTCGTCCGTATGACTGCTGTTAGAGATTCAATAATGCAGCACAACGACTCCGTTGAGTGGGCCCCACCTTCGACAGGAACAGGCAGAATGGGCGAATGGCTCTCCAATTTGAAAGACTGGGCAATAAGCAGAGAGAGGTATTGGGGTACTCCCATACCTGTTTGGATATGCAGTGAGTGCGGCCACGAGCATTGTGTTGGCAGCCGCGATGAAATGGAGGCTATGCTGTCTGAAGGATCCAATATGCCCAAAGAGCTGCACAGGCCATATGTGGACAACGTCATGCTCAGTTGCCCATCCGAGGGATGCTCGGGAGAGATGAACCGTGAGCCCTATGTCATGGATTGCTGGTTTGACTCCGGCTGCGCGTCATTTGCCCAGTGGCATTACCCCTTTGAGAACCAGGAGATATTCGAATCGTCATTTCCAGTGGATTACATTTGTGAGGCAGTAGACCAGACTCGTGGATGGTTCTACTCGCTATTGGCAGTTGGAACAACAGTCTTCGACAAACCAACTTATCGGAGTTGCCTTTCTCTCGGGCACATACTCGACAAGCATGGAAAGAAGATGAGTAAATCAAGAGGAAATGTAGTTGACCCATGGGACCACTTCAACTTGGAGGGTGCAGATGCGATTAGGTGGTATATGACCACTCAAAGCTCTCCTTGGCAGCCTACAAACTTCGATCCCAACGGAGTAAGGGAGTCCTATGCGCGGATGTTCCTGACTCTATGGAACGTTTACAGATTCCATGCAGACTATGCTGCATTGGACTCATTCGATCGAGCCAGCGAATCTGATGTCCCAGATATAGCCGATAGGCCCTCAATCGATCGATGGATACTTTCTCAAGTTAGCAATATGGCTGACAAGGTAGACTCTTTCTTCAGGGCATGGGATTTCCACAAGGCTGGGAGAGAAATCGAACGCTTCATTGTCGACGATCTATCGAATTGGTACGTCAGGAGATCAAGACGACGACTTTGGGACGAAGCCGAGAGTGCTGACAAGGCAGCATGCCACCATACTTTGCGAGAAGTCCTGCTAGTCACTTGTAGGATAATGGCTCCAATAGCACCATTCATGCCTGATAGGATACACAGGGACTTGACAGGCGCATCAGTCCATCTTGCAGATTGGCCCTGTGGTTCCGAGACCTTGGATAGAACATTGACCCCTCGAGATACAAAACTAGAGTCTCGTATGACCCTCGCCAGAAACTTGGCAGAGGCTGGCCGAAGAATAAGAGTCGATTCATCGCGGAGACAGAGGCTGCCATGTAGGAAAGGTTGGATTGTGGGTGATGCGGACGTAGGGGATTTGAAAGACATACTTTCGGAAGAACTCAATGTCGAATCTTTGGAGAATGAAGATGACCTAGAACGATTCCAAAAGATAGAACTCAAGCCCAATAGGAAAACCCTCGGCAGGAAATGCACCTCCGACTTGCCCGCTGTTCTGAATGAACTCTCGGAAATCGATCCAGATTCATTCTTGCTCGAAATACAGGCGGGAATTGCACATCTGGCGGGATACCCAATAGACATGGAAGATGTGGAAATCAGAAGAGTCGAGAAAGAAGGCTTTGCGGCTATGACTGTAGAGAGCGGGGGTAAAGACGTCACACTCGTTCTGGACTTGTCTCTAGATGACGCATTACTATCGAAAGGACTCGCAAGAGACATAATTCGCCGAGTTCAAGCCAGGAGAAAAGAACTCAATCTAAGGATCGAGGCATCCATTTCTCTTGAGATATCACTTTCCGATGGATCGCCCGATTTGGCAGAGGATGATTGGAATCACATACTCTCTGAAACAAGGTCGATATCAGGACGTAGGTCTGACGATCAATCTTCCATGGAGTCGTCCTTTGAGTTGGATGGATCTGTAGTTGGATTTACAGTCACTCCATCCGAGGATTGAATCGCCTTCGCTCCTCCCCCGTGTTATGAAGCAAGTGCTCGAGGGCGTGAAGATACTCGACCTTTCAAGGGTCCTAGCAGGCCCGTATGCTGCACAGAATCTCGCAGACTTGGGAGCAGACGTACTCAAGATTGAGGCGCCTTGGGGCGATGATACAAGAGGATGGGGTCCCCCCTTCACGACTGGTTTTGATGGGGAGGATGTAGCTGCATACTTCCTTTCATGTAATCGCGGAAAGACGATAATTAGGATGAATCTCAAGCAGGACGGCAAAAAAATCCGAGATCTAGTTGCACAGGCAGATGTGGTCTTGGAAAACTTCCGCCCCGGAACTTTCGATAGATTGGTCGGGGAACTTCCGGATGATACGATACTGTGCTCGATATCCGGATACGGCGCTACTGGGCCAAGATCATCAGAACCAGGATACGATCTATCGTTACAGGCCAGGTCGGGCATCATGTCGATTACCGGGGAAGAGGGGCGTCCGCCTGTCAAAGTTGGTGTAGCTTGGATCGACGTCATAACAGGCCTTCACGCCACGTCCGCCATACTGGCCGCGCTTCTTTATAGAGAAAGAACAGGGAAGTCTCAGCGCATAGATATCAGCCTATGGGATTGCGCTATTTCTGCACTCGTAAACCAAGCACAGAACAAGCTTGCATCAGGAAAAGAACCACAACCAATGGGAAGTGCCCACCCGAATTTGGTGCCTTATCGCGCCTTTGAAGCATCTGATGGGTGGTTTGTGCTGGCAGTAGGAAGCGATGCACAATGGCAGCAGATGGTTGAGATCCTCGAGATAGATTGTCAGGAATCATGGTCCACGAATTCAGGAAGGGTGAAAGACAGAATTGAAGTCGAGAGGGCACTATTCAAGATATTCAAAAATGGCACAAGAAGACATTGGGAGAATGTGTTGGAGGGAATACCCTGTGCACCAGTAAATACAATCGGCCAAGCATTGTGTGACATGCAATCTGTCGCAAGAGACGCAGTATGGAGCGTGGAAGGCGTACAGACTCTAGCAAACCCGCTCAGAGGGATGTCCTTAACTCCTGCAACACCAGGCCAGATCTCTGAAACCTCTTTTGACCTAAATATCTGACACAATCCAATCAGAATAATCCGGCTATGAATTAAGTTTCGAAATACTTGTTATGACGATTCTAAGAAATCTGAAAATAAGGGGAATTACGAGATACCAGATAAATAAGAAAGAAATTCCAATATACACTGAAAATGAAGAATCACCACCGATTATTTCATTCATCAGGATGATCGATATTACGATTGCAAAGATCGCGTAATCGTACAATGAGAATATAATTCCAAGCGCTCCAGCCATCGAATAAATCTCCCTCAGGCCAATCCAAGAATCCTCACTATATCATATCCGAACTTTGTTGGTAATCCATGATATACTCATTCGCGCTCCCACTGGCATGTCCGGAACATCTGCCGTAGATCTATTCAGCGAGTGGGCCAGACTCAATCGCGACGAGGGAATGGAGAGGGGCCATTCACCGAGTGTGGATGCGATAATCTCTGCAGTCTTGGGCCGTCTACCTTCTGAATTCACTGCTATAGACTTAGGATGCGGAAATGGATGGGCTGTTCGCAGACTTAAGATGATGCCAAGCTGCATATTTTCATCAGGTGTAGACGGTTCTGAGGCGATGGTAAGTAAGGCCCGTTCGATAGATCCTGAAGGCGAATATTTTCATGGAATGATTCCCGAATGGTCTCCGAATAATCCTGTAAATCTGGTTCTGAGCATGGAATTTCTGTACTATTTGGAAGACCCAATATCCTTTTTCAAGACTCTATACGGGGAGTGGGTGCTGTCCGGAGGCTCTGTTGCTGTGGGGGTGGATCACTATTTAGAAAATGAATCAAGTCTTGATTGGTCTGAATCCCTGGGCGTGCATATGACGACCCTCTCAGCAGCGGAATGGGAGGAAGGGCTCAGGATGGCCGGTTTCCAAAAAGTCGAGAGCTTCTTCACAGGCGCTAAAGAGGGCTGGAATGGCACACTAGTATTGATTGGGACAAAACCCTAGACGAATTACTCGGGGTTGAATTTAGAATCGAGGACGTCCAGAGTCGACATTATCTCGTCCGTTATCTCGAAGAGAGAATTATCCTTTGTGTAGATTAGCAGTTTCTTACCATCGTCACTTGCCTGATACGCACATATGGCCTTCATTCTTATTCGCGTTATTCCGCCTTCAGTTGTAACCTTGATCCACTTCGACATTGTTCCGGGCGCAATCAGTTCCGGATATAATCTCTATCCAACTGTGTTTTAGGGAATATCAGAACGAATAAAATGGTTAATTTTATTTTTTAGATGCATTGCTTGAATTCACTTATCACTGATGAGGTGGAGGGAAGGTCATGGCGCATTTGTTTGAGTCGGATGGATACATGGTCCGACAGAAGGTGATGAAAATCCTTGGAGAGGAGTTTCATATCTATTCCGATGAATCTATGCGGAGCATGATAGGGTATTCAAAGATGGCCGCATTGAAGCTAAAGGAGGACATCAGAGTATACTCGGACGAATCCAAGTCTACAGAGCTATTGATAATCAAGCAAAAGGGGATCTTAGATTTCACAGGGGGCTTCAGTATAGTCGATGGACAGACAGGGGAATCTCTAGGAACATTGAGGCGAAAAGGCATGAAATCCATCTTAAGAGACTCATGGATACTCGTTGACGATAAGGAAAATGTGATCGGATCGCTTGGCGAAGAAAGCGGAGGATTGGCTCTAGTCCGCCGCTTTATCCCGTATCTTACCATATTATTCCCTCAACAATTTCACTTGAGAGTAAATGGATCCAAGGGAGCGGTAAAATATACGCAGAAGATGAATCCATTTGTGCACAAATTGTCGGTAAGCGGTGTCAAATCATCGGGCGTAGATCCTAGAATAGCCGCAGCTGCAGCGGTTCTTTTGATAGCCATCGAAGGAAAGCAAAGCCAGGTCGGTTGAATATAAATTTTCAATCTCTGGAGTCGGCCTTCTTCTTGCCCTTGGAATGGCCCCTATTCCCCTTTCGTCGCCTATTGTTACGCCTGTCTCCGCTCTTATTCGAGCCTCTATGGTGATTGCTCTTCCGAGACCTTCTTGATCTCTTGCTATTGTTACGGGAGTGACGTTCTCGCTTACCCTCTGACTTTTCAGGAGGAACCAGGACAAACTCTCTCTCATCAAGGATTTCAGGCTCCGGATTTGTAATTTCACACCTTATGCCCACTTGACTCTGTATCCTTCGATACTGTCTATTCTGAGATCTCTGTACGAGAGAGACTACTGTCCCGGTAGATCCTGCACGAGCAGTTCTCCCACTTCGATGCTTGTACGCCTTTCCATTTTCGGGAGGGTCGTAGTGGATAACGCACCCCACATCATCGACATCAATCCCTCTTGAGGCGACATCAGTTGCTATCAGAACCCGCGCACGACCTGTACTGAATTTTCTCATAGATCGATCTCTCTGGTTCTGATTCATGCCGCCATGGAGAGTAGTATTCGATGAACCCAACTCATCCATCTGTTTACCGAGCCTGTTAACGCCTGCTCTCGTTTTACAGAATATGATGCTCCTGCCGCATTTCTCGGTGATGTATGCAGATAGATCCGCTTTGCCTCTGGATTCAACTTTCCAGAATATATGTTGCATGCTGTCCATGCTAACTTCCTCAGGACCAATGCCGATTATCGCAGGATCGTCCTGGTATGAATCTACTATCTCCCCCACATCATCGTCTAATGTAGCACTGAACAGAATTGTCTGCCGATTCGGGCTACACTCGTCAAGTATGGCGCACACAGGCTCCATGAATCCCATATCTGCCATCCTATCTGCTTCATCGAGAACTACGATCTCAACATCATCAAGACGCAAAGCACCTCTGTCAAGTAGATCAATCAGCCTGCCCGGGCAGGCTACCAATATCTCCACGCCTCTATCCAATTTTCGCAATTGTCCTCTGTAGGGAGTCCCTCCATAGACAGATAGTACGCCTAGGCCCGCTGAACGAGCAAGTGGGTGGAGAACGTTACGAATCTGCTCTGCAAGCTCTCTTGTAGGCGTCAGAATTAGTGATGTGGGTCTCTTCGATTCTGCTTTGGCGGTCCGCGATATCAATGGTAATCCGAATGCAAGAGTTTTCCCAGATCCCGTGGGGGCCCTGCAGCAGATATCCCTCCCCAGCATTGCATCCGGTATGGCCTCGCATTGTACCTCGAAAGGCTCTGTGAAACCTTCTTCCTCAAGAGCAACGACCAAACTAGGTTCGATCCCTAAATCTGAAAATCGAACCAAGATATGCCTCTGTCTCGCCCGAAACCCTCTCCTATTTAGTATAGGAGTAGGAAAAAACCGATGCTTGCTCATCAAAGCGAGTCCAGAGTCATGCCAGTCCTTCATAGATGTAGTAGAATCCGCTTGCCATGATGCCTGCCATTACACCTATGTGAATTAAATCCGATTTGAGAGATTCAAGCCATTTTTTCCCCATTTGCGCACCCAATACTGCTGATATAACCAGGATGAAGCATATTTGTGCATGAGATATCAATTCCTCGCTACGAAATACCATGTACACGGGTATCCTGGAAAGATCCACACAAAGTGCAAGGACACTTGCAGTCGCTGCATATGCCATTTTATCCGGTAAACGACGAGTCAAGAACATCGCACGAAGTGCACCTTGGTGACCCGATAGGCCCCCCATGAATCCAGAACCAAAGCCACCCACCCTATCATTCGCTTCCGGTATTCTGTATCCTGTCCACCTTTCTGAGAGCGTGAGTAGGGGGAGAATTACCAGAAATGCTCCTACAACGACCAGCAAAGGGCCCTGTGAAACTTGATTTTGTAATCCTGCACCGGTCATCGCCCCAAAGACCAGCCAAATACCGTATCGCTTGAAGGCCGAGAAATCTATCCATTCCCACATGCTCCAGCATTTTGCAGCGTTATGAGCGCCGTGTACTACTGCTACAACGGCTATTGCTTCATGAGGCGGCATGAACGCCAATACGAACGGAGTCAGCATGGTGGATAGCCCAAAACCAGCAGGAACAGTGAGAGCAGCTGCGATGAAAGCACCTGCTGCTACAATGATCACTTCCACCATTCACGCCTCACCTGTGTCCTCGACACATTCCCTACAAGCGTTCCTACAGAGCTCCATATGGAGCCCCATATTCTTCAGGCAGTAACGTTTCAACTCCGAAAAGAGGATCAGGATCACTCGAATCGTGATATGCCACTACAGCACCGCCATCCGGAAGAATGCCCATCGATGCGAAATCAAATCTTATGTCATTTCCTGCCCCACTTGTTGAGTCTAAATCGCCAAGGCCAATATTCGTTCTAAGGTCCGGCTCAAGTGATTGAGAATAATCTCGAACATGCCATGATACATCGATATCTGGCCCACTAGATGATTGATACCTCACATTAAGAACGAATAGATCGTGGAAACCATTCGAATGAAATTCCCATTCCTCCAATTCAGATGCGACTCCTGAAAGATCGTATGTCTGATTTTCCCATGCTTCTCCCCCATTTGACGATATCATGTGTGTGAGGACTATGCCTTCTGCTCGGACACAATGAAGAATCCCGCTAGAATCGAATGAGCAATATTGGGATGGAAGAGATGACCCATTCATCGTTACTCCCGTCCACCAATTCAGGGAAGTGTCTAGATAAGCATCGTCTCCGTCAACAAAATAATCAGGAAAGTAAAGACCGCCAGAAGGGACTGGGAATGCACGCATTTCTTTGTGAGGTTTGGTGTAATCCCATTCCTTTCCAAGAAGGCCGGGCATTAGGTCAACTTCTATTGAGGGAAGGTCCGAATCCCTGTCAGGGAACCCGAAATAGTCGTAGTTCAGACCATCAGTGGAGATTTGTCCACCAACATTCTGAACTTGATGCCAGAAGTTTGAGATCACCAAGCTAGCATAAGGACCATTACCATACAATCCGCCATTGATTGGGCCTACCACTTCTACTTGCCAAGACCTGTCATAGAATGGCTCCGGAGTTCTATTGAAGCACCAACTCCACTCCTCATCATCCGCATCATAGAAGAAGGCATAGAACTGATCAGCACCTGATGTCGAGGGATAGGGGAACCACCCCATAGCAATCAGATCCCCGTTGGTGGCCTGTACTATGCTGCCTTCTCCAAGTCCTTCTTGACCAGGAACCGTCGGCTTAGGCTCCAGGCATCCAATTTGTGAGAATACTGATGGAATATATTCCTGCCACGTTCTACCTCTATCTTCTGACCAGGTAGGGTACTCACCGCCAAAATTCAGTATCCAACCTTCCTTGGTAATGGCAAGATAATGCTCACAGCAGTTCCCCCCCTCTTCATTCCCAAATACGGCCCAGTTCGACTCGCCTATGGAATCGTTATCGAAAGCATATGCAACTGAAAAGTTACGGATGTCGTCGAGCCCCTCAAGTGAAAGTTGTGCAAGGCCCTCATCCCACATCGTAGCGTTCTCTGATTCTCCAGAGTCCTCGCCTATACAACCTGAAAGCACCATTGCAGACAAGAGCAAGGCTGTTGTCCATTCCCTCATTATATCGGGCCCGTACATCGACACTAATGGAAATTTTGCTAATATGCGGGCTTCAGGAGGTTACCGATCTTAAGATGATTTGATATCCCGCCTCATAGCCTAGAGAATGTGAACCGAGCAGCCGCATTCACCATGGCCCTACTTCTCCTCCAACTAACGACTCCAGTAGTTGCACAGGATAATGATCAAAGAATAATCATCACGGAGGTCTACGTATCGCCCAACAGCGCTGATTATGGCGGTATCGATTGGAATGGGGATGGGGAGATTGGAAGGTACTCCAACCAGTTCATAGAGCTGCATAATCCGGGAAATGACCCTATTGATGTTGGAGGTTGGTGGCTTGATGATACGCCAGGTGAAGGCTCGCCAGCATGCTCCATCGGTTTCGGAACGGTAATCGAGTCAGGCGCGTACGTGACTTTTTTCCGAGCACTAACTAGGATTGAATTAGATTTCTTTGAAGGGGACTCGGTCACGCTTTCGGATAGCTCAAAGACAGTCGTAGATAGCATGGGGTATTACGGGCCTCAGACGTGGGAGGGCTCTGCTTATGAGATTGGCAACTCCTCGTATGGCACTTCCTTTGGTGTAGATTCTAATGGCATGTGGTCGGAAATAAGTTCGGGCCCGACTCCAGGCGGCCCAAATGACGAACCTTGGGTCGGAACCAACCATCTACAGGGCTCCTGCTACGGTGTCAGGGATGATGTCCACAGTGGTTCGTACATATTGGAAGGCAGAATAGTGACGATGGAGACTGAGAATTCTGTAATCGACCAAGGCCGAATACTTGTGACTGACGGGGTGATAGAAGCGGTCTGGGATGCATCCTCGCCAGCTCCCGATGCAGCAGAGGGAGTAACTTCTATTCCTACTAGCGGGACAATCTATCCCGGTTTCATAGACCCCCACAATCATGCGAAATACAACTTGATACCTTTGTGGGACCACGGCACTGATGGCTGGGATAATCGTTACCAGTGGCAGTCTTATTCTGGATATTCGGATGCCAAGGATATCGGATGCTCACTGTACGATTCATCCGCGATGAGATTTGCTGAATTGAGGGCAATCGCAGGAGGAAATACCGCACTTCAGGGAAGTGCCAATTCAAACACAGATACATTCGATTCTATACTTGCAAGAAATATCGAGCTTTACAATTTTGATAAGGATTCAATTCACACCAAGGTGACCGAGTTGGAGTCAGATTATATTGGAAATCACATCAAGACTGGAAATAACTCAGGAACCCTTGATGCATGGTTCATACACCTGGCGGAAGGAATCGACGAATCAAGTAGATCAGAGTTTGATGTCCTAGTTCAGAATAACTTGCTAGTGGGCGAGATCGTCATAGTGCATGGAACGGCGTTAACTCAGACAGAATTCAATGCTCTTGGCAACGTCGGCGGAAGCATCGCGTGGTCCCCCACGTCCAATCTTCTCCTATATGGGGAGACAACTGACATAAAAACCGCTAAAGAAGAAGGCGTGAATATCATGATTGGTCCAGATTGGGGGCCATCTGGATCCAAGAGCTCGATGCACGAGCTGAAAACTGCTGATTGGTGGGATCAGAATGTTCTTGGTAACATATTTTCAGATTTTGAATTGGTCCAGACAATATCCACGAATGTCGTCGATGCCATTGGATGGTCCGAATACACAGGGAGAATCGTACCCGGTCTTGCTGCAGACCTGGTCGTGCTCGACACGTTCCACGCCGACCCTTACAGGAATGTGATCCAGGCAGTTGACCCAGATGTGCGCCTCGTAGTCGTAGGGGGACTTCCTGTTTATGGGGACGTGGACATAATGCAAGCTATGGATGATGATGCTGAAGTCATACATGGAGTTGGTTTTAGTAAGGCAATCGACATCACGTACGAGGGAGTCCCAGAGGCACAGCAAACATATGCGGATATGATGGAATATCTGGGCCAATGCAACCAAGGAAAAACAGTTCCAATAGAATATCTTTTCACCATGGGCGATGAGAGATATTTCGATGTACTGAACCGCTCATCAACGTTTCAAAATGGACGTTCGATAGATCTCTGGACGATGTATTATGACGTTGATTTGGATGAAAACGGGCACAGAGTCGGGGGAACCGTCGGCGGAGCGGACCCCATAGAGACCAGCATAAACAGCGATAATGGCGGCGGCTCTCAGACCGTCAACCCAATACAACTCCCGCAAATATTCGAGACATACGGCCCACTAGGCGCAACTGTTGCACATCCAGTAGAAATATCCCAGGGTATCCATCTCGAGGCCTGCGACACAGAATCGCCCATACTTCTTGCAGAGGGCGTCCCCTCTACACCTTCGGGACGACAACTCGTTTGCGGCTCAATATCCATCAGAACAGTCCCCGGAGAGGGATGCCTCGCGACTCCAGATGCTAATTTTTGCGGCATAGACGTTGGAGGGGCAATCGCCGTTCCAGGACAACTTTGCGCGGAACTCTCGATGCCCACTGGAGTCGAGTGCAGAGACGCATGGTCTTTCTTCGAGCCTGAAGATGAACCATCTGAACCAGGCCCTGCAATCCTTGAGGGCGAGGATTCAACAATCAGCGGACCTGTCTACTGGATTGCAGTGGTGGGATTATTGGGCCTAATAATAAGCTCGTTAACTGTTGCAGTAACTAACTGGAACCGCAGGAAGTGACTCAAAGGTCCTTCATCCTCCAGATAGCGCCAGAGTCCCTGTCCTCAATAACCACTCCAAGATCGGTGATTTCATCTCTGATTCTGTCTGCCTCTGCCCAATTACGTTGAGAGCGTGCTTCCTCTCTCATTGCGATGAGACTCTCAACCTTCTCTCTGATCCCATCGCGTCGTTCAGATGCGTGCCCTATCATTCTCTGGAACGACTCTTCATCGGGAAGGAGTCCAAGTACGTCGCCTGCATACGCTGAAAGCCAGCCCACACATGCAGAGGCCACCAAGAGGTCCTGGGCTGAATTGGCTTGCCTCAGCATCTTGACCACCGATTGCATCTCTGCAATTGCAACTCTTGTATTGAGATCGTCATCCATGCCCCGTATTAGTGAATTTTCAGCATTTTTCAGCGACTCAATATCCCCCCATTGCCTTGCTACGTCGAGCCCTCCTGCTGATATGATCGATTCAATCAGCCTGCCATGATTCTTCTCAGCATCATCAAGAAGAACTTGATTGAAATCAATCGGTTGACGATATGGGGCATTGACGAGTGCGTATCTAAGCACCATCGGACCGACCGCATCAATAGCTTCAGAAACAGTCCAAAAGTTACCAAGAGACTTCGACATTTTCTCCCCATCTACGTTTATCATGCCGTTATGCATCCAATGTCTTGCAAAAGGCTCGGTATCGAAACAGCACTCTGATTGGAATATCTCTGCTTCATGATGTGGAAACATTAGGTCTGAACCGCCCCCGTGGATGTCAACCTGGTGCCCGAAGTGTTCGTGAACCATCGCTGAACACTCAATATGCCAACCAGGCCTTCCTTTTCCAAAGGGGCTATCCCAGCTTGGCTCACCCTGTTTTGCAATTTTCCAGAGGGCGAAGTCTCTGTGGTCTCTTTTACCTGCTCCAGTGGAAGCAACTCTCCCTCCGGCACCCGATCGAACCATCTCAAGCGTCTGTCCGGTTAACCGCCCATACTTCTCAGGCGCAGTATCAATTTCGAAGTATACTCCATCCTCGGCCGAATATGCATGTCCTTTTTCAATCAGGGTTTCAATCATTGAGATTATTCCTTCAATACTTTCTGTAACTCTTGGATAGGCATCAGCATCGAGTACATTGAGCCTATTCATCGAAATCCTGTAGTCCGATATGTGACGATTCGCCAACTCGAGAAAGTCGACACCTTCTTCGTTTGAAGCATCGATTATTGTATCTGATATGTCTGTGAAATTTGTAACATATCTAACACGAACATCTTGGAATCTGAGCCATCTCACCAGGGTGTCGAATGCTATGGCTTGACGGGCGTGGCCGATGTGACTGGGCGAATAGGGAGTGATTCCACAGGCATAGATCGTGACTTCTTCGCCTGAGACGTCAATCTCCTGCTTCGTACGCGATGATGTGTTGAAAAGCCTCAGAGGCACATGCAGGCATCCTATGCCAATGGTCATGAACTTCTCGCCGCATTAACCAATGCAGCGTACATCTGATACTGATTTATTCTCTCGGGATGCCATTGCAGCCCATGGAAGAATTTCAGATGCTCATACGCAACTGACTCAATGAGGCCATCATGATTCGCCCTTCCAGTCACTTTCAGACCCCCACTATCTCGAACCCCCTGGTGGTGTGTGGAATTAACCGATACACAATCTCCCAGCACGCTGTGTATCTCGGTACCCTGTTCGAAAGTGACTTCATGGTCAGAAAAGGCACCATTCCATGAACCATGCGATTCGTACCCAGGGGTCTTTGGGAGATGCTGGTGCATGGAGCCACCTTCTGCAACACACATTATTTGCATACCTCGGCATATGCCCAATACAGGGAGGTCCGCCTCAATGGATGCCTTGATTAGCGCAATCTCGCGCATATCTTGCTTGGGATATGTATCGAGAGTATCAGGGTCCAGATCAGCACCATACATCGAGGGATCAATGTCCGGCCCACCGGAGATGACCAGTCCGTCTATTGCCGATACTATGTCGATAGCACCATCTTCCGGTGGAAGTATGACTGGAATGCCGCCCCCATCTATCACAGCAAGAGCGTATGTTGCGGGTATCACTGTCGCATCCATGTCCCATGCCCCCCATTTCGTCATGCGAGTCGGCGCAGTGATTCCAATTATCGGCCTACTCATGGCAACTCCTCTGCGTCTGAGGGGATGAACCCATTCATTCAAATTGCAGCTCGTACAAGTGCAGATACGATTGACTTCTGGCCAAGAGCCTCCGGATGCCACTGCACCGACATCACGAATTTTCGCGACGGGTCTTCTAAACCCTCAATCAGACCATCTTCAGATCTGGCATTTACTTCTAGACTCCCCGGATCAGATACGCCCTGGTGGTGTGCTGAGTTCACATTAGAAGATAGCCCAAGAATCTCGGAGAGTTTCGATTCAGGCACTATGGATACCTCATGTTTGGACCATTTGCCGCCCCATGCGCCATGTTTTTCGTAAGGGGGGGTGGTGGGGAGGTGCTGATGAAGAAAACCTCCGTACGAGACAGCCATGAGCTGGTGCCCTCTGCAGATGCCGAGAATCGGCAACCCCCTTTTCTTTGCAGAATCAATTAGTGCAAGCTCCCACATGTCCTGTGAGGGCCGTACATCATTTGTTTCAGGCACAGGAACGCGTCCATATGTGGCCGGATCGATATCCCTGCCCCCGGCAATTATCAGCGCGTCTACCGCATCGACACACGCTTCAGGATCCCCGCCCTCGGATAATATCAGTGGTAGGCCGCCGCATTCCTCTACAATCGAGGGATAATTCCACGGGAGCATGACCACATCGCGACCATCAGATTCGTAATCCCTCTTGTTGACGGAAGAAGTGATGCCGATCCTTGGTTTCATCCAATCAGCTCTCTCGATTAAGACGAGCATGTCTGAATGATTTTACTCCTGCAAATATGAACGAGGCCCCAACAAGCACCAGTAACATGTGGGAAACCAATACAAGATTGGACATTTCAGAGAAGCCTGTCAACATTCTCGATGCTCCTGCCAGGAACATAATCAGAGCTACAGCCATTGAAGCATGCATGTAGTGATGCCTATTCGCCTCGTTGAATTTTGAAAGCACGCCCATCATAAGCAGTGGTAGACCCATGAAAGCTGGAATCATTGCGGTAATGGAAGGGTCCGCACCCTCCGCAGGAGTCTGGGTAAAGTAAGAGAATAGGCCCCAGAAGATCAGGATGCACCCATACATGTTCGCGAGCCCGGGAATTGTCATCCCCCATTGGGTAAATTCGTCACTCATGAGCACGCGTATCGGAAGCGATTTATGATAATCGCGATTGGATTTCACGACTAATGATCATTCTCTGAATCTGACTACTGCCTCCAAATATTTGGTATATTTTCGCTCCACGCATCCTTCGAGCCGCGGGATATTCTTCAGAATAACCGTACCCTCCGAAAATCTGCACCGCGTCTGTAGTGACTTCCATGCCTATGTCGGCCGCAAACCGTTTCGCATGGGCAGCCTTCAACGTGACCTCTTCACCATTATCTATCGCAGCAGCAGCTTGGTAAGTCAGCAATCGCGCGGCTTCTATTTTGGTCGACATATCAGCAAGCATGAATGATATGGATTGATGTTCGAAAATTGGTTTTCCAAAAGTCTCTCTTTCATTAGCATATTTCCATGCCTCTTCCATTGCGCCGCGCGCATTCCCAACTGCATGAGATGCGAGCATCGGCCTGGAGCGATCAAAGGCAACCATGGCATCCATCCAACCATTATTTTCCTTCAATCCGACTAAATTCTCTTTAGGGACTCTGACATCAGTGAAGGTTATGCCTCTTGTATCTGAGCATCTTTGCCCCATTTTATCTTCCTTTTTTCCTATCTCCACCCCGGGACTGTCGGCATCTACGATGAAACCACTTAGGGACTTGTACCCATTCTCGGATCCAGTTCTCGCCAAAACGAAGAACCAATCGGCATATCTCGCCCCTCCTATCCACATCTTGCTTCCATTGATGATGTACTCGTCACCATCCAATACTGCGCTAGTTCTGATACCTTGTACATCGGATCCAGCGGCGGGTTCTGTGACGCAGTAAGATGCGTATTTTCCATCACAAACTCTTCCCAAATACTCATTTTTTTGCTCCTCAGTGCCCCCATAAAGGACAGGGTGGCATGCTAGCATAGTAACTCCCGTGATGGTTGAAAAACCAGGATCCCCCCGTCCGAATTCCTCATTCACAATCACTTCATCCAGGAAACTCATCCCCGCTCCCCCATATTTTTCTGGAATAGTGCAATTTAGAAGTCCGAGATCATGTGCTTTTCTTATCGCGGCTTGAGGAAATTCGCCTTCTTTCTCCCACTGGGCAGCATAGGGCATTATTTCCTCGTCTGCAAAATCTCTGGCTAGATCTCTGAGCATTTGCTGCTCTTCTGACAGGCTATTCTCGAGCATGAACAAATGATTGAAATTCAGCACTTAATGTTAGACCAGTGTTCTAACTTCAATCCAAAACACGATTTCGATTCAGAGTCCCTCTTCGATTACCCGGCATATGAGGGTATGATGCAACGAGTCTAGATTCTGTTGTCGTGCCATCTTCCTCTTCTTCCATCTGGACCATTTTCTCCCACAGAATCTCAGCCAAGTCTTTGACATCCATTTCACATCCGATCGAGTCCAAACCATCTTTCACCATCACAGAGCAAAATGGACACCCTATCGCAACTGTGTCTGCACCTGTTTCTGCCAACTCTTTGGCACGGATCACATTGACACGTTTATCGGCGTCCTCCTCCATCCACATCTGTGCGCCACCTGCTCCGCAACAAAAGGAGTCAGTTCCGTGCCGTTCCACTTCAACGTCTACTCCTCCGATGACTGCTCTTGGAGCTTCTACCTCGCCACCAATTCTTCCTAGATAGCACGGATCGTGGAATGTTACACTATCTTCATGATCGACGATTCTCGGTAAACGCCCCTCGTCCTGTAATTTGGCTAGAATTTGCGAATGATGCAACACCTCTAGCTTATCTGCGCCATAGTCGGGATACTCCTTGCCCAACGTATGGAAACAGTGGGGGCAGGATGCCACGATCCTCTTCACACCCAACTCTTGGAATGTGGACACATTGGCCTCTGCGAGCATCTGGAATAGATACTCATTCCCTGCTCTCCTTGCTGGGTCTCCGGAGCATCCTTCTTGCATGCCCAATATGCCCACGTCCAATCCCGCTTCCTTCAACAGAGATATCGTGGCCCTCGCAACTTTTTGATTACGCTCATCGAAACTTGCCGCACACCCTACGAAGTAAATGTATTCGGCAGGCTCTCCGATTTTTACATCAAGATCACTGGCCCAGTCGCCTCTCTCATGAGCCCCAAATCCGTACGGATTCGAGCCGGATTCCAAATTGCCCATGGCGACATTCAGTTGCTCGGGATATTCCATGGTCTCCATCATCGCATTGCGTCGAAGATCTGTCAATTTCGGAACGTGTTCAATGTAAAGTGGACAGGCATCGACACAGGCGTGACAGGTAGTACAAGCCCACACTGCATCCGCGGAAAGACGTTCCATCATGGTCTCATCGGGAGTCTCTCCTGTGAGCAATATCGGAGCATGTTCATTGGCATATGATCGGACATCATGGACTATCTGCATCGGATTGAGCGACTTCCCTGATTCATATGCCGGGCACACGTCTTGACACCTTGCGCAGGAAGTACAGGCCCATCCGTCAATGAGCTGCCTCCAAGTGTATTGGTCGAATGTCGAGACTCCGAAAGTATCGATATCCAATTCCTCAAGAGAAACAGCCATGCCGCTATCGTCAACTGCCAATGGACGCATTTTTGCCATAGGGGTACGATCGAAGAATAAGACATTGGGAAGCGCCATTACCAGATGCATGTGCTTGGAAAGAGGGATGAGGATGAGAAAGCAACATATGGCTGCCATGTGCATCCAATAAGATACGATCACAAAGGTGTCAGAAACTCCTGCCTGAGCCACTAAGTAGCCTAGAGGTTCCCAGAATGGAGATGGCCCCTCAGCAGACTCAACTACGAACGACGTCGTCGTAATTGTGAATATCAGGACAAGTATTGCATTTCCCTCTAACTGAGACTTGCCCTTCAACTTCTCAGGCGTAAAAACAACTCTTCTAGTCAAAGCTGCGACACATCCTATCAATGCAGACGTGTACCCCAGCTCGACCATCCCATTCCATGGTCCAACGAGTATTTCGGGGAGGAAAGATCCAGAGAACCAATTCGCCGTGGCAAGATCGAACATATCGCTTGACAGCATAAGGAATCCCCAGAACATCAGGACATGCAAACCCCCTGCTACCCGATCCTCAAGTACACGCTTCTGACCTAGCCATCCAGTTGCGACTTCCACCACTCTGCTGAACCAGGCATCGGTCCTAGGGTCTGAGCTGCCTCTTAGAACCAATCGAATCGCCTTCTGAACTTGGTAGACGAAAAATGCAATTGAGATGCCGCCCAATGCCAGGAGAAGCATCCAGCCAGGGATGCCATTGTAATCGATAAGCAATGGGTGTTCCATCCGAATCTCTCCTGCGGGGGGGTGTCCCGTGGAACCACGTTGATTGCAATGAGGCCTTGAACATCACGTAAGTACGCGAAGGGGCTATCCCCAATACCGGGTACGAGGGGTCATGGCAGAAGCGCGTGCACCCGGAAAGGCAATTCTGTTCGGAGAGCATGCAGTCGTCTATGGCCACCCTGCCGTTGCTGTTGCGATTGAAGCAGGCGTAAATGTCACGGTCTCAGATAACAAGGAATGGGCGATTGAAGGTAGGCCACTGGACCCAATACGACACCCGCATCTGAAATCGATAATATCTAGGATGCCACGGGGTTCCGGCCCCTACTCTTTTCAGATATCTAGCACGCTTTTTTCTGCAGCTGGACAAGGGTCCTCTGCAGCCTTATCTGTAGCCGCACATCTTGCTCTTAGCAATCAAATCGGCGAATCTTCTAACTTGATAGACGCTGCCAGATCTGCCCATCTGGCGGAGGCAGCTGCCCAATCCGGGCGTGCCAGTCCGACAGATACGGCCACCAGCGCTCTTGGCGGTTGCGTCGTCGTCTCCTCATCACTTCCACCCATGGTGAAGCACGTGTTCGAGGCAGAATTAGAAACGTCTGAAGGACTTCGTACATGGGATGTAGGTACTATCGATCTTCCAGATGATTCCAACCCTCCATCGCTTGTCCTCGGTTTCACTGGGAACTCATCGAAAACAGGAAAAATGGTCGCCATGGTTGCAGATTTGATATCTTCGAACCCCGAACGAAAATCCGATTTAGATTCAATCGGGGACATTACTGCAATGGGGCTGGCCGCTCTTGCATCTGCTGAATGGGAAACAGTCGGTATGGCCATGAATGCATGTCAGAGTAGGCTTGAGGCACTTAACCTAAGCACGCCATTCTTAGAGAAGTTGATCGCATCCGTGCGCCCTCATTCTCTCGGAGCCAAACTTACTGGTGCGGGCGGTGGCGGGTGTATGATGGCTCTGACGAGAGACCCCACACGTGTCGCTCAGATGATGGAACTACATGGCGCTAAAGCCATGATAAGCTCATTTCACAACAAAGGAGCTCAGATTTTGGGCTGATTTCCCGCCACACCCCCTTATATACGGTATATAACTGCGAAACATCATGAAGAGTGATGAAGAACGCTTGACTGTAGTCAACGTAGTCGCATCTACGAGAGTTGCTGAAGAACTGGACCTGCCTGATATCGCAATCCAGCTGAATTGTGAATATGAGCCGGAGCAATTCCCCGGTGTCGTTTATCGAGTCGTGGACCCGAAACTTGCCATCTTGATGTTCCGATCAGGAAGAGCCGTGTGCACAGGCGGGAAGAATGAGGAGAATATCCACGAAGGAATCACTCGCATGATAGGGGATTTAAGAGCAGCAGGAATCGAGACGTGGGAGATAGAAGATGTCAAGATTGAGGTTCAGAACATGGTCGCCACATATGCACTGCACTATCCCGAAGATTACGATGGAACTGCACGCATGGACGACATTAACACTCGTGTAATAGACCTTGAGGGAGGAGAAATACGACCTGCTGATGACGAAGAGATTGAAGTCTGGAATGCAATGACAAAGGAAGAACAAGAAAAGTTCGGTAAATTCCAGATCCGTGGAATAAAGCAGGGAGAACCACTGGCCACAATGCCTAGGAAACTCAATCTGAACAACCTTACGTTCCACCTACCTTTCGACAAGGTGGAATACGAGCCAGAGCAGTTCCCGGGTCTGATTTACAGGTTAGACTACCCGCGTGTTGTGTGTTTGATTTTCGGAAGCGGTAAGATGGTGATAACCGGCGCGAGAAGGAAAGATGAGATTTTAGAAGCCGTCCAATTCATCCAGGATGAGTTAGCCGACCTACTCTGAGAATACGACAAGTGATTATACCCTTGACTTCCGTCAGCGGGTCGTGTTGGACAGCCCACGCTTGCGAGATTTTGTATTTTGGACAGCGGTTGCAATCCTATTGATTCCTGCATCGCCATATGATTCCATATCCGAAGAGATACGCGAAGAAAAACTCGATCAGAGATTCTCCCATTCATCCGGTTCTGTCGATACACCTTCCTGGAAAATCAATGACCGATGGGTCTATGATGGGGAGTTGGACGTTTACGACTTCATAGCTAGTAGCGGCGTTTCAACCAACGTAAATACGCTCACAGGAACTCTCGATGTCCAAGTTACAGACGTATTGCAGATCGACATAGGAGGGATTCAGACAATTGCATATGAGGCCACTGGACAGGGAGATTATCGTGCAGACAACATACAACTCGAAGGTCAGAACGGAGACGTAATTGTCGAGATGGAGACTGTATCGTTAATCCGAGCTAGCGATATGGCCGTTATCAGCCAGACAGCAACAATCGATATTGAATTCGATGGCCCGTGGTGGGTGTGCCTGCTCATAAATTGTAATATCGCATCAATAACTGCCGCTAACGAATATTGGCCTCCTCTTGAGAGACATGACTTCCCACTGTATGTGGGCGACTCATGGGTGAATAATTACACGGTGAATACGACTTATTCCGGCACGTCTGCGTATGTGGACATACCCCAGGACTCTTCTGAGCAGGTCGAGACAACATCTACCGTGGTGCAGGCTGGCTATCCTGGAGTTAGCCACTCCGGCTGTGCCGTGAGTTACAATGTAACTGCGACAGATGTCAATGGAAGCATAGTTGGTTACGGTTGGCACTGTGACTCAATAGGGAACGACGTCCTAACTCTGAATGAGGTTACACTCGGACTGATGGCGGAACATGAGATTCAATCCTCAAATCTTGCATTCAGGTCCACTGAGGTCCATGTGGACCTGGGATACCCCCTCTCACCATTCAATCTTGAATCTCCCATATGGGTCAATGTTACAGATAGTTCTGGCACGCCCTTGCAAGATACTGATGTGGAAGTTAGTTATGATGCGACAGGTTTCGGGACAACTGTCACGACTGCTTCCAACGGATCAGCATTCCTTTCTCTCGATTATGGCGCGTATGGTGACGACTCGTATGTCGTCGGAGAGTACGGTTCACACGGTATTTTGGCTAGAGTTGGAACAGATGACATAGGAGTCTCAACAGTTACACTCGACCCCGACATACATGAGGTAGATCTCAAACTAGAATCTGTTTCAATTTCGGTTGAGCGCAATAGATTCGATACAATCGAAACCATCCCTTCGCCCTACGATGCTGTGCCGGGAGACATAGTTACCATCTCGGTACCGATTGTAAATGACGGCCTAATGCAAGCACCCCCTGGCTTTGTGGAGGCATTTGGGAGCAATACAGGAACCATAGGTTTGGAATCATTCCCCTCTTTGCCTTCCCTCGGAACTTCTGTTGCTAACTTCGAGTGGACAGTCCCTGAAATAATGGGCAATGAATTGATCTCATTCTCGATAGATACAGGAGAATCAGACGGCAATCCTTCGAATGATGCTGCTGACATATTCGTCTACGTAGGCAGGCTTCCCTATGCTGATGTATCCATCCCCTCCGACCCTCTCACACTTACAGACGTCATCATCGACGCCACAGCATCGAATGATCCGGATGGCGGCGAAGTAACCTGTAAAATCGAATCTCAGATGCCCGATGGAACGGTTCAGAGTGCCATTGGTTGTACACATTCTCAAGCATGGTCGGATGATGGCCAATACAACGTAACAGTAACAATTACTGATGACGAGGGTGACATCAGCCAGGTAAGCACCACTGTGAATGTCCTCAATCGCCCACCAGAAGCAACACTGCTGCCATATGATTCCTCGATTGTAATAGGTGATCAGATTACACTTCAATTGGAGAACGTAAGGGACCTTGATACGAATACACCCACTTCACCGGTTGAGATCAGCTGGAATGAGTCCTGTATCGAGGGCACATTGGGCGTTTCATGCACATTCACCCCAAGTCAAGAGGGTGATGTGGTCGCATCAGTCACTATCGTGGATGATGACGGTGCCCAGACCACAATCAATGCAAATATACTGGTATTGAATGCGCCGCCAGTACTGGAATCCATCCAAGTCTGGTTCGGCCCAAACCGCCTATCGCAGGACTCAAGGGGCCTTTACACAGTAAATGAGGGCGATTTACTGAGATTTACGGCAGTGGCATCGGATAGTCCAGGCGACATGTCCACTTTGTTTGCAATATGGAGGCCAGATGCAGACTCATCGTCCGGACCGATCGTGGAAGATTACTCTCCCGACTTCGTCACAGAGTACGTGTACACCACATCAGGATTCCATCTTCTGGCCATAGAGGTATTCGATGATGACGGGGCATCAACTGGAATCACAACTGTGCCTATAGAGGTCATCAACACTCCTCCAACAATTGATCCAGTGTCTCCACCATTGCCGGTTTTCGAAGACTCCCCTCTTACGATTTC
>Ga0115013_10000185_pt1 | contig 41076 bp, 27 predicted proteins | sample SouAtlMetagenome_2_FD_88686 | JGI IMG/M metagenome (GOLD analysis project Ga0115013, IMG submission 88686) | Marine eukaryotic phytoplankton communities from Atlantic Ocean - South Atlantic ANT15 Metagenome | ecosystem: Environmental > Aquatic > Marine > Oceanic | place: South Atlantic Ocean...
AGGTAGAGCTTTAGAGAAGGGCAATCACCGTAACAACCAAACCATCATCTCAGCCCCTCTTTCCCCCGCAACCCCCCTTTCTCCCCGACCTTTCCGCCAAAAGAAATTTCCTAGCAGCTTTTATGAAAATTCACCTTATTTTATCATTATTTTTTACCGTAACTTCTTTTACATTTGGTCAAACCACAGGACCAACAGAGGCACCCGCACTAAACATTGAAATTGTAGATAAAAATGTTGAGCTTCATTGGGATGATACTCACTCATTTGATTTACATGTCTCTTCAAACTTATCTGATTGGGAAAATACAAATGTCAGTACTAGCCCCTACTCCAGAGAAGCACTGAATGTAAATGAGTTCTATAAACTTGTTGAATCTGCACCAGAGCCAGACACTTCTGCACCAATAATTACCCTAAACGGTGGCTCCACGATCAATTTACTTCTTGGTGAACCTTATTACGTGGAGCGAGGTGCAACTGCTTTTGATGAGATTGATGGCAAGGTAGAAGTCAATGTATCTGGGGTTGTTTACACCTCCAGACCTCAAGATAGCCCATTTACAATTACCTACACTGCAACTGATGCTGCTGGCAATACCTCTACTGCTACGAGAACAGTAAATATAATAGAGCCGAATTGGTCTCAACTCGGAGATGATACCGATGGAGAAGCTGAACAAGATGGATCAGGGATCGTATCGCTCTCAAGCGATGGCACAAGAATTGCCATCGGCGCACCTGCAAACGATGGCACCGATCAGAATTCTGGCCATGTTCGCGTATACGAATGGTCTGGAAATACATGGACCCAAATGGGTCAAGATATCGATGGGGAAGCTGAACAAGATGGTTCAGGTGGTTCAGGGTCCGTATCGCTTTCAAGCGATGGCACAAGAGTTGCCATCGGCGCGCGTAGAAACGATGGAGGAGGTTTCAACTCTGGCCATGTTCGGGTCTATGAGTGGGACAACGGTACATGGACCCAAATCGGTCAAGATATCGACGGGGAGAAGGCGGACATTTATGCAGGGGTCGTATCGCTTTCGGGCGATGGCACGAGGGTTGCGATCGGTGCAGCTGGATCTATAATGTTGCATACAACTGGACAAGTTCGCATATATGATTTGATTAATGACACATGGACCCAAACCGGTCAAGTTATCCATGGGGAAGATTCTGGGGATAAGTCAGGTGGCTCCGTATCGCTTTCGAGCGATGGCATGAGAGTTGCCATCGGCGCGCGTGGAAACGATGGAGAAGATGGGAACCCTATTATAGGCACAACTGTAAATGTTGGACATGTTCGGGTCTATGAGTGGAGCAATGAAACATGGACCCAACGTGGTGTGGTGATACAGGGAAAATGGACCCAAATCGGTCAAGACATTGATGGAGAAGTAAAAGGAGATTCGTCAGGGGATTGGGGTTCCGTATCGCTTTCAAGCGATGGCACAAGAGTTGCCATCGGCGCGCGTGGAAACGATGGAGGAGGTAACGAATCTGGCCATGTTCGGGTATATGAGTGGGATAATGGGACATGGACCCAACTCAAGCTGGATATTGATGGAGAGGCAGCAGAGGATTCTTCAGGGGTCGTATCGCTTTCGGGCGATGGCACGAGAGTTGCGATCGGTGCACCTTTGAACGATGGAGATGATCAGAGTAATGCCGTGAATGAACCTGGTGAAAACTATGGCCATGTCCGGGTATACGAATTGCCAGAAGAGATAAAAATTAAAGAAAGCGACCTTTTCACAATTAGCCCTAATTCATCTTGGCCAAATGTCATATCGCTAACAGAAATTACCAATGGAGGAATCAGTCAATTAGAACAAAAACTAATGATTAATGTGGTTGAGCTACCCGTTGGAGGTGCTAATTACCGGATCCTTAGAAATGGGCCTAACGGGAGGTGGATTTTCACGACCGGTGCGCTTTCATTAGGAGTAAATGTAATCACTGCTCCACCCGATACATTTAATCGCGCGGTGAGGGTTCAGTTTAGTACTGGAACAGTAAAATTTAATACTCTTGCCGTACAATCAGTCCTAAGTAATGGATACGTCCTCAGAGGAGGTCTGCTTTTCCCCAGAGACTAATCCAACCCACTTTCTCCCCCATGTCTTTCGCTCAACCCGGGTTTCCGCGACCTTTACGCCAAAAGAAAATTTCTGGAAGTCAGCATACCTCACCTCGTTCAGCTCACTGGAATCACGATCCGAATTCGCGAGCTCTCCCGAAGCACTGTCAGGACGAGTTGCGAACCCGCACGTTTGCGTTGAAATATGTAGGCGTATAATTCACTGGTATTGCGAATGTTAGCGTTATCATCTACCGCCAAGATGACGTCACCTGTTTTAAGTCGTGGTTCCTTCCTGCACATGTTGCCAAGCACCTCAATGGCAAGGCTTCCTTCGTCGATCTTCAACTGACCCCGTCTTTCCGCCGGCAAGTCAGTGCAATGCCAGGCTTCGCCATCAAGAACACGAGCCAGAGTTTCGCGGATTGAGCGCCACCGCCAAGCGAATGATCCGCGCCGCCGCCAATCCTTTGGTATAAACAATCGGAGATCCGCAAACGATACCGTTTCTGCAGTGTCAACGGGCGATGCTTTTGCAGCTCGGGACACCCTAATGTGTAAATACTCATCTTCAGGAGCATGATGAAGGACCCACTGCACATCAGCCGGCGAGAGCATGGGTTGTCCGGCCATCGCGAGCACCTGATCACCCTTCCGCAAACCGGCCTTGTGAGCCTCAGAGCCAGGCAACACGCGAGCCACCCTCACGGCGCTTTCAGGATCCAAAGACATCCCGAGTTCATCTGGCATCGGGAACGACCATAGGATGCTGTCAGGAACTATCATCGGCGTGACCTTTCGATGATGAAGCACGAGATTCGAGTTCACCTGATGACAATGCGTGCAGCTCCGCTGGACTCCTGGCATGGAAGCAGGATTAGGCCAAGGCCAGGCATCACCTGTCTTCGCCTCTAACTGAGTGCGTAGCCGCTCACTCTCCCCCGACTGATATCGCGCGTGGAGTGCCAGCGTCGCCCGCAAGGATGCTTTAAACCCTTCCAGTGACATGTCCTCAGGCATCCCATCGCGCTCTAGATGGGAGGCGTCGGGATCAAACTTGACATTGCGCTTGCGATCTCGAACCGAGCGAGTCCCGTAGCGTCCGTAGAGCGTACCATCTCCGTTGAGGAGGCACACGGACCAAGTCAACTCAAAATCAAACTCGAAGCGTGCGAAGTCGAGATCGTTAATCTGGATCTTACGGACACAGACAAATTGCTTCAGCAGCTCTACTAGTTCGGGATCTCGCGGACGAGCCACCTGCTCGTCCAGGGTTCGGCAAGTCGTTCAGGGCACGCAACGGTAGTTCAACAGCACCGGCTTACCCATCTCGCGTGCCTCTGCCAAACCAGCCTCCAGATCTTCGTGAATCCAGAAATCAGCCACCTTATCTGCGGCGGTCCATCGCAATACAACGGGCTTTATCGGATCCGACGTCGGCTTTGGTGTTTGACCGAGCATTGAGGGGATGGAGAGAAACGCGCAGAAGAGAAGTCTTACTATCATTACGGCGGGAAACTTCTTAGGGGAAAGATGCACTTGAAGCAACGCCCTTTCTCCCCAATGTATTACGCCCATCCCTTGTTTCCGCGATCTTTCCGCCAAAAGCAAATTCCTAGCCGCCATAATTTGGATGAACTTAAAAGTTTTATTATAGTTCTGGGCTATATATTCTGCTGGGCCATTTTTTAAGCATCTCCATCCATTCGTGAAACCGCTACTCCAAATCTTCTTTTGCGTAATGCTGGCTCTCAGCGGAAACGCTTTTGCTAAAAAGAAAAAAACTGTGGCGACCTCCAATCATTGGTCGTTCCAGCCAGTGGCCACTGAACATCGATATGCCGGGGTGGACGCCTTTCTGAATGAAGCCATGGCGAACAAGAAATTAAGACCACTCGGTCGAGCTAAGCGAAGGACGCTCATTCGCCGGGTCTATCTCGTGATGCTGGGACTTCCCCCATCACCGGAGGAAGTGGCGCAATTTCTCAATGACGATTCCCCTCAAGCATGGGACAGACTTGTCGGCCGTATCTTGGCCAGTCCGCACTACGGCGAGCGAATGGCCCGGCACTGGCTTGATCTCACCCGCTTTGCCGAAAGTAATGGCTTTGAAACCAATCGGGAGCGTCCAAGCGCGTGGCACTTTCGAGACTATGTGATCAAGTCCTTTAACAATGACAAACCCTACGACCAGTTCGTCAAAGAACATCTTGCGGGAGATGCCATGGGGGCTGACATCGGAACCGGGTTTCTGGTGGCAGGACCCTACGATATTGTCAAAAGTCCGGATCCTAATCTGACCTTGATGCAACGGCAGGATGAGTTGGCCGATATGATCAACACCACCGGAACAGCCTTTCTGGGAATGACGATTGGCTGTGCCCGATGCCACGATCACAAATTCGATCCCATCACCCAGCGGGACTATTATTCGATGCAGGCGATCTTTGCGGGCGTAAAATTTGGAGAGAGAGCGGTGAAGAGAGAGGTCACGCCTAACGACACAAAAAAGGTGGACGCTTTGCTTGAATCGTTAACTGCCGCAGAACGCGAACTTGAAAAACTACGGTCAATGGCAGCAACAAACGAAAAGGGCCTTTCCGTGCTCCGCCCAGCCGTAAACGCTCGACTGAATACAGAGGCTTTTGAGGCAACGCCTGCAAAATTTATTCGCTTCACCATCAATAGAACTAACGGGGCCGAGCCCTGTCTCGATGAACTGGCAGTCTTTGATACAAAGGGCGAGAATGTTGCGCTCGCAAAAGCCGGGGCGATCGCAACTTCGTCGGGAAACCTCCCGGGCTATGCCATTCACCAACTGGCTCATCTCAATGATGGGAAAACTGGTAATCAGTGGAGCTGGATTTCCAATCAAGTTGGCAGAGGTTGGGTAGAGATCGAGTTTGCAAAGGCGTCTTCGGTCGAACGCATCGAATGGTCGAGGGACCAAACCGGCCGTATCAACGACCGCCTGACAATCGACTACAAGATCGAGTTATCGATCGATGGGAAAAGTTGGTCTCTCGCAGCCAGCTCGAATGATCGCGAACCATTCGGAGGCAAAGCTGACCCGAATGCTTTTTTGGCGAAACTTCCCGCACCTAAAGCGAAGCGAGCCAGCGAACTAATCGCTGAGATTAATCTTAACCGCTCTAGGATCGCCGCGATGCAAAACGGCGTAAAAGCGTGGGTCGCAAATTTTTCCAAACCCGGCGCAACCCATCGCCTTCATAGAGGTGAACCGATAGCAAAAAGGGAAGAAGTCCCGCCAGATGCCCTCGAGGTGATTGGGTCTCTCGACCTAGCCATGGACGCGCCCGAGCAAACCCGCCGGCTAGCCTTAGCAAAATGGATTACCAGCGAAAAAAATCCCCTGACCGCGAGGGTAGCCGTTAATCGTCTTTGGCAGTTTGTCTTTGGAACCGGCATTGTCGACACACCCAGTGATCTTGGAACGAATGGTACTCTACCAACCCATCCAGAACTCTTGGACTGGCTGGCTGATGACTTCGTGAAACACGGCTGGTCGATGAAGCATACCTTACGCCTTCTGCTCAACTCGAATGCTTTCCAAAGATCCAGTCAGCCCAATTCAGCGGCAGCCCATATCGATGCCAGCAGCCGATTTTTTTGGCGGTTCCCACCGCGGCGGCTTGAAGCCGAAGCGATCCGCGATGGGATGCTCTCAGTGGCTGGAACTCTAGATCGGAAGATGGGAGGCCAAGGATTCCACCTCTTCGATGTCGACCGCGAGAACGTCGTTCACTATCACGCAAAAGATGAAACCGGCCCAGCAGAGTGGCGCCGCATGATCTATCTCTTCAAAATCAGACAAGAACAAGATGCGGTCTTTGGCTCCTTCGACTGTCCCGATGGCAACCAAGTGATTCCGACCCGCAGCCGCTCAACCACTCCGCTGCAAGCTCTCAACCTTTTCAACAGCCGCTTTACGATGCAGCAGGCCCAAAAACTTGCCGAGCGACTCGGAGCTCGTGCAGACCGCGTGCCACAGACCTACGAGCTCCTTTACAACCGCCCTGCCACTTCGGATGAAATAAGGGACGCAGAGAAGTTCATCGAAGATCACAATTTTTTGGCGTTTTGTCGTGCCATGTTAAACACCAGCGAATTTCTCTTCATTTTCTGAATGATCGACACTCGTCATCTTCTCAACCGTCGTAATTTCCTTTCCCACTCCGTGAATGGATTGGGCGGAGTTGCTTTGGCATCAATCCTGAATCAGGAAGGGCTTCTTGGAGCTGAAAAGCTACGAGAGAGCGCCGCCGGTAAAATGCCCATTCGACCTTCGATCAATACGACCAGTCCACACGCCCCCCGACTTCCCCACACTGTGCCAAGAGCCAAGCAAGTGTTGATGATTTTTTGTTCCGGAGCGATTAGCCAGGTCGACACCTGGGACTACAAACCTGAGCTTATCAAACGTCACGGCCAACCTATGCCAGGTGGCGACAAACTCATCACCTTTCAGGGAGGGCAAGGAAACCTGATGAAGAGTCCGTGGGAATTTAAGCCGCGGGGGCAGAGCGGTAAGATGGTCACGGACCTTCTTCCTAGGCTTGGTGATCTCGCTGATGAGATGTGTTTTCTCCACGGTATGACTGGTAAAACTAATACCCACGGACCTGGCGAAAACTTCATGTGCACCGGCTTCACTCTCGATGGTTTCCCGAGTGCCGGAGCTTGGATAACCTATGCCCTCGGCAGTCAGGCTGAGGATCTGCCCGCCTACGTCGCGATTCCCGATGTCCGTGGCACTCCCCAGTCGAGTGTAAATTGCTGGGGACCCGGTTTCCTCCCCGCAGCCTTTCAGGGGACCAGCTTTAACGCCGCGAAAGCCGTGCGAAATCTCGCCACTCCCAATGGACTCACAGGTACGACCGACGCTGCCACCCGAGCTTTTCTTCAACGCCAAAACCATCGCCACCTTCAGAATCATGTCGGCGACTCACAGCTCGAAGCCCGCATCGCGAGTTACGAATTAGCAGCCCGGATGCAACTGAGTATTCCGGAAGTGACTGAGTTAACCAACGAGCCGGATTACATTCTGAAAGAGTATGGTGCAGACGAATCAGGAAACAAAATATTGGACCTCCGTGCCGCCTACGGACGCAACTGTATTCTTGCGCGCCGCCTGATCGAAAAGGGAGTACGGTTTGTCCAGCTTTTCAATGGGGCCTATCAAACCGGCGGAGAGGGTGTCAGCAACTGGGACGGCCATAAGAAGATCAAAGAACAATACGACATCCACGGGCCCGTTCTCGATCAACCCACCGCGGCCCTTCTAAAAGACCTTAAGGTCCGAGGCTTGCTCGACGACACGCTCGTCGTTTTCTGCTCTGAGTTCGGCCGTATGCCTACTTTCCAAAAGGGCGCGAGTGGTCGTGATCATAATCCTGATGGCTTCACCGCCTGGTTGGCCGGAGCCGGCGTGAAAGCTCCTTTCAGCTATGGTGCGACTGATGAATTTAGCCATAAGGCCGTGGAAGGAGTCACCACCGTTTATGATTTTTATGCCACGATCCTCCACATTCTCGGTCTCGATCACGAGCGACTGAGTTTTTATCACAATGGAATCGAACGCCGGCTCACGGATGTTCACGGCGGGGTGATCAAAGAAATATTAGCTTCGTCTTAAAAACGAAGGGCAACCTACCACCCCTTTTTTTACTCGCAAGCTTTCTCCCGCTGCCCGCAAAATCTCGTCCTTTGACTTGCGTGCTTGCTCAACATCCTTCCGGGCACCTTTCTCTTCCCGAAAGACCAAACGCCGCAAGCAATTTCCTAGCAGTCACCGTCTCTGACCACCACCCAGTTCGCCTTCGGTTTTCTGCCGAGTGATCAACAATCTACGGTTCATTTGGGAAAAGTGTGGAGAGTTTTTCGGTCGTGTGCGGTCCAGATTTGGAGAGTTCCGGTGTTGCCGGCGGCAACGATAAAGGCGCCGTCGGGGGTCGTTGAGGCGGACAGAATGGTGTCGGTAATACCGGGGAGGATTTGGTTATTGGCTTTGAGTTCCTTTGCAGATGCGGTGAGAAGTTGGTTGCTGTGACCGAGGAACGAGATGCCGGCAATTTCGGCCGAGAAACCACCTTGAGATTTGGTTTCTTTGCCTGTTTTCGGATTCCAGAGTTTGTAGAGACGGTCGACTCCCGCCGAGGCCAGAATGGAGGCGTCCGGACTCCAAGCAAGCGAGAGAATATGATTGTTGTGGCCTTCGAGGGTTTTTTCGAGAGACGGAGGGTTAAGTTGGTGGATCTTGATTGTTCGGTCGGTGGAAGCTGAGGCGAGCTGGTCTCCATCGGGTGAGTAACTGAGAGCGGTGATCGTATCGAGATGGGCTTTCGAAAGAGTAGTGATGCTAGCTTCATTTTCGAGATCCAGGAGGTGGATGAGAGAATGTCGGGATGGAATTCCGGAAGCGGCTGCGAGTTGATGTCCGTTCGAATGGAAGGCGACAGCGAGGACACGACCGGGAAACGGGGTGGCTTTTTGGGGGTTTCCCCATTGGCGTTTGATGATCCAGGCGGGAGTGGTGGAGAAGGCGAAAACGGAGTTGTCTGGAAGATGAGTGAGAACGGTGGTTTCGTCTGTAAATATGAGAGCGGTTGGTGTTTGGGGTGGATTAAGGGAATCAAGGTCCTGTCCGGTATGAGAGTTCCAGAGGCGAAGCGGGAAGGTATCGCTCGCGATGGCAAGGGACTTGCCATCAGGAGAAAAGGCGAGAGCTTTTACAGGTGAGAGATTTGTTTTGGCGGCTTCAGTTTGATGCGCTTTGATGGCTTCCTGCGCACTGATAAAGTTGGTTTCGGTTTCGGAAACGCGGGCTTGGATTGTAAGGAAATTTTGGGCAGCAGTCGTGCCATCTTTGATGGTGAGTTTGTGGGTATGCTGGGCACTTCGAAGTAAGGCGCGAGAGCTGTCACGCTCATTGCGGCGTTTGTTGAGTTCGTCGGTAAGTTTCTTTATCTCTTCCTTCGGTTTCTTGGTGGTTTGTGCCGAATCAACAAGCTGCTGTTGAGTTTGGAGGGCGTGCTCTTTTTGATCGAGAGCTGTGTTCGCTTTGGCAAGAGCCAGGGCCGCTTCTTTGGTCTTGAGAGAAAGATCGGTCCATTTTTTTTCGGCATTCCCGAGCTGGCTTTTCGCTTGGTCGTGAACTTTTTGTGCGAGTTCCTGTTTAAATTGGAGTTGTTTGGTTTCACGCAGGACGGCTTGGTCGCTTTTAATTTCGAGGATCATTTTTCCGTCTGTGGCATTCCAGATTCGTGTGGAGCCATTGGGGTGCCCGGTAGCGATTCTTTGGGAAGACTGGTGGAACGTGATGGCGCTGATGGGCTCTTTGAGTTCTTGGAGCGCAATTGGGGGCGATGCGGGGTCCAGGGGGGGGAGCTCAGGAAAAGGGGTCTCAACTTTGGCTCCTGCCGGCAGATGGCGCTGCCAGAGTTTGAGGGTTCGGTATCCTCCAGAGGCGAGGACTTGATATTGATTGAAAGCAAGGGTGTGAACGAAATCGCGATGAGCAGAATTGGTGAGGGCTGGATCGATAAGTTCCGCATCCAGAGCTCCGCGATGGAGATCGTAGACATAAAGTCGATTTCCGCGCGAAACTGCGGCGAAGCGAGCTTTTGGCGTGATGGCGGTTGCGTAGCTAGCTTGGATCTCGTTGAGGGAGGACCACTCAGTAGGGCTGGAAAGAGTTGCGGATGAACCTTGCGCACCTTGGACAATCCAAAGTCTAAGGAGTGCCAGTTCTTGGGGGTTAAGATTTCTTGCGTTGGATTTGTTTTTTGAGGGAGGCATGGGGTCTTCCTCGAGGTGAGCCGAGTAAGTGAAGACTAGGCTTTTTTCTGGATCACCCGGAACGAGAGAGGGGCCTGAGTCACCACCCGTTATCATGTCCTGAGGGGATTCAAGGTTGAGGTTTGCTTTGGCCTTTTTAGCGTTATGGCAGGCGAAACAGTTTTGTTTGAGCACAGGAACAATCTCACGCGCGAAGTCAACCTGGGTATTTCGTTGAAGAGAGGCAACAGGTAAGGAAGCGTGGGCCAAGGTAGGACAGAGGGCGAGAAGGATCAGTCTCATGGTGTGATGGTGAGAGTGAGGAGCGAAGAGTAAGCTGAGTGGGTGAGATCACGGGGCTTGGACCTTTCACTTTGTTGGCGGAGGAAATCAGCAGCTTTCTTTTTGGCGGTATTGAATGCAGGGGGGATGGGTTTGGATTCAGCTTTGAGTGATTTTTCTAAATCTTCGAGGCGTTTAAAATCTACTTTGGCATTCTCGAGGGCGGGGAGATTGTTCTGGTGGCTCAGGGTGAAGTTGGCCTGAAGAGTGAATCGGTGGGCTTGGTTCGGGGCGATTTTAAGATCGTTGGATGCGTTGAGCGGGATCGTGATTTTCCCCTCCGTCGCATCAGGTTTGATTTTGACCTGAGGTGGTTTGGAGTGAGGAGAGTTAACAAGGGTAACTGTAATCTCACCTTTGATTTCGGCATTTTTGGTAATTTTGAATGGGATCTCGAGAGTCTCGCCAATTTTATGAGCGAACGAATTGCTGGCGGGACTGAGGACAAGAGGTGCTTTTTCAGCGTGTGTAATGCTGAGGGGAAGAAGTTGGGCGATCCGGGTGAGGTAGCGTTCGGCGTCCCAGTTTCCAACGTGCCAGGATGAGGTGACGGGTTGGGCGGTAATTATTTTTTCGTTGGTTGTTCCTTTAATTGTTAGAAAGCTGTGGGCGGGTGCGTTGTTAGGCTGTGAGGTGAGGATGAGGGTGACGCTTGTTTTGTCATGGGGGATTGATTTGGGGTGGAAGTCGAGCCCTGCGGGGAGACCGTCAATTGAGAGATTGATGGTTTCATCGAATCCCGAATCTCGGATGACGAAGATTCGAATCCGTGCAGTTCCACCTTGGCGGATGATGGTGGTTTGCCGGGGAAGAGATTTGTCTTTTTGGTGCAAATGCCACGGGGTGGCAATGAGCTTGTAACCGGAGGCAGGGGGGCGGATGCGGAGTTTAGCGGAAGCAGGCTTGCTAAATTGATTAAGGAGGGTGAGGCGATATTGCCCGTCGGCAGGTGGATTAAATTTGATTGCGGAGTCACTTGTTCGGAGGGGGCAATGGCGACCGCCGCTTGGAAGGATCAAGTCATCGTTGGAAGCGATTTCCTTGTATTGTGAGTTGCCGTTTTGGTCGGTCGTCACTTGTTCGACTATAAGGAGGGAATCGGAAGGCTGATGCAGGCGTGCGGAGAGAAGTTCGATCCAAAGCGGGTGATCTTTTTTGGCAGAAAAGGAATGATAACTCGGAGATTTTGAGAGCGTCACAGCAGTATCTGTGGGGTGGCCTTTGGCGCGCAAGAGAGAGGTATCAACATCGGGAACTGCTGTGGTGGCAGCGATTAGACGATAAGGGTGCTCAACGCCGCCACGAAAGGTCACATCGTGAATCTTGATCAGGTAAATGCCGGCGGTGGAAGCTTTGAAAGTAATGGATGCGTCGCGGTTGTGAGTGGAGCGATCATTATCACGGGCAAGCTCGTGACCATCGGGAGAGAGTAGAACAAGGGTGGGATCCAAGCGGGAGTCGATGACCTGAGCCTGGCAGTGGAGGTGGACAGTCTGCCCTTCTACAAGACTGATTTTGTAATGGTCGATTGCGGCGTTATCGGCGTGGCCATTGACGATGGAGTTGAGGGGGAGAGTTTCAGCGGTCTCAGACGAGTGATTGGTGCCGTGATTTTTTTCAGGAAAGTGACTGACGACGAAGGCCCTTGGAGCGGTGAGGCCAAGGCGGGTTTGAGCACAGACTTCGTAAATACCGGCAGGGGTTTCGGGCGTGGCTGTGATACGGTAGCGAAGAGGATTGGGTTTGGCAGAGGAGTATTCGGTAGCGGGATGCTGTATGACTTCGGCTGTGAGCCCGGGGTGTGAGAAGTGGAGAGCCGTTGTTTCTTCGAGTTCGCTTCCTCCGATCGTGATTGCGATTGAGGTGCCAGCTTGCAGGCCCTGGGGGAAGATTGTTTTTAAATCAGGGTTCGGGAGTTGTGCGAGCAAGACGGGCGAGCACAGAACTGTGAACGCTAAAAAATTTGAAGGAGCGAATACTAAAGATAGAGGAAACACCGGGATAGGCTTCAGTGGTTGAAGAGGAATTCCTTCGTGTTGAGAAGGGCCCAAATCAGATCTTCGTAGGCTTGGCGGGTTGGAAGAATGGGGTCGACCGGTGGCGTCTTATTGTCACCTTCGGGTGAAGAAGGTTTAGACTCATTTTGTTTTCTCTGCAAATAAGTAAGCGCAGTGGCGAGTTCCTCTGGTTGTGGTGGGCGGGAAAGGGCGTGGAGATAGAGTTGGGTAAGAAGATTTCGGGGCTGTGCGTCTTTTTGTTTTGCGAGATTTGCAGGACGTGATTGGTCGGAGGAGAGCTTAAGTCGAATGTTGTTCGAATTTACGAGGTGGAGCGCTTGCGCAAGATTGACATCGGCACTGCGTTCACATTCGCAGGCGCTGTTCATATCGGGGCGCCCGAAGACGGAGAGAAAGTATGAAGATTTGGAGAAGGTATCATCGGGAAGCTGAATCGCGCGAGTTCCAGCAGGTTGGCCGGCAAATGACTCATTTGCCCCAGTAACGGTGTTGATCCCATCGAGTAGGATTTCGGCAGGAAGTCGTCGGGGGTAAAAGCGCGAGTAGTTCTGGCTATCCTCGGAATTATGCTGATTTGGAATGGCAGAGAGTTGGTAGGTATGGGAGTTGGTGATGGTGCGAATAAGTCTTTTAAGGTCGTATCCGTTGGCAATAAAATCAGAAGCAAGGCTCTCTAATAATTCGGGGTGGGTTGCGGGGTTGGTGACGCGTAGATCGTCTTCGGGATCGACAAGTCCACGGCCAAAAAAGTGTTTCCAGTAGCGGTTAACAAGCATCTTGGCAAAGAAAGGATTTGCTGGGTTAATCATCCAATCGGCGAGGTGTTCGCGAGGATCCTGATAGGATGGAATCGTGAGTTCTTCTCCTCCGAGAGGTTTTGGTTTTAGTGTTTTGCCGGTGCGGGGATTTTTAGAGGTGGCTTGACCCCGATTGTGAAGGACGATTTCTTCTCCAGGCTGCAGACCAGGTTTTCTGGTGATGCGTGAGAAGAATGCCTGAAAACCGTAGTAGTCATCTTCGCTCCATTTCTCATAGGGATGATGGTGGCACTGAGCGCACTGCATACGGACCCCAAGAAAAACCTGAGCGATATTTTCTAGTTGGTCTTTGCTGTCGCGAACCGTGCGATACCAGACGACGGGTGGATTGGTGCCGGTTTCTCCGGAGGCGGTGAGAAACTCGCGCGCAATTTGGTGATAGGGTTGGTTGTTATCGATGGCGTTTCGGAGCCACTGATGAAAGGCAACAGAGCCTCGAGCGTGTTCAGGTTTAGCGCGTTTGTTGCGGAGGATGGCGGCCCATTTTCCGGCAAAATAATCAGCGTGGTCTGGAGACGCGAGAAGTTGTTCGATCTTCTGAGCCCGCTTGTTGGATACATTGTCGCTCAGAAAAGCGTTGGTTTCATCAATGCTAGGAAGGCGTCCTGCGATATCGATCGTGACCCGCCGGAGGAAAGTGGCGTCGTCGCTTTTTTCGGAAGGAGGAAGCCCGAGAGTCTGAAGTTGAGTAAAGATATGTTGGTCGACGAAGTTCGCAGGTTGCGGCAAGTTGTTGACGGGTGCTCCGAGAGGAAGGATCGCGCGGAAGACATCAACGTGTTCCTGGAAGCGGATCATGATGGAGGTTGAACCAGGGATATCCCCCATCGTGACGCGACCATCCATCGTGACGCTTGCTCGTTCTTCATCGTTAGATTCATACTGCGCGAGGTGGCTAATATCGCGAGTCGAGTTGTCAGAGAAGTGAGCGGTAACGCGGAGTTGTTGTTGGGAGTTGGGCTGTGTCAGGCGTTCCTTTGGATAGACTGAGATTGAGGTGGCTTTAGGAAATTCCTTGGGATCGTTTGGGAGACCTTGTTTGATCCAGCGAATGATGGCTTGGTAATCAGGCGAATTTTTTTTAAGACGGGAGCCTCCCTGATGGGGGATTTCGCCAGTCGCTTTGAGGACCAGGAGAGAATGTTCTGGAGCAGCCTGAAAGATACGACGGCCCCTGGAATCGCGAACAAGATAGTTATGGTCGTTCCAAGGTTCGTAACCGAAGAGGGAGAGTTTGAAGCCATTTTGTCCGGCGGCTTTTCCGTGGCACCCTCCTCCGTTGCAGCCGTATTTTGAGAGAACGGGAATAAAGTCGTTTGTGAATGAAATAGCGAGGGTTTCAGCAGAAGCTACTTTGATGAGCTTCGAAATGCTGAGTTCACCGTGGGTGGCAGTGAGAGTGGTTTCGCCAGCCGTGAGAACGGTAACGAGACCGGAGGAGGAGACAGCGATAATATCGGGGGGATCGCTGGTGTAGGTGGCAGTGTGAGTGAGGTCGGTTGGTGTTTGACCCGGAAATTGCGATTCCTGAGTGAGGACAAGCTGGTGTGTGTCGTGAAGGTGTTTTAGGGTAATCGGTGAGGAGTTTTCGAAACTGAGATTTGAAGATTGGGCCGACGCACAAGAGAGAAAGAGGACGAATGCCGCTATGATGAGAAGGTTGGGCATGGGCGCTGGTGGTGCAGTGAAACTTACCCGACAAGTTCCTTCATTGGGGCATGCTGGGAGTCAACAAGGAAACGGGGGCGACCCGTCAGATCGTCAACCGTGGTGCGCCGGGCATCGACGCCAAGATTATGGTAAAGAGTGGAAAAGACTTCCTGGAATTCGACAGGTCGATCATCGGCTTCACCGCCATCGCGAGTCGTGGATCCAATGACTTGTCCGTGGGTCATGCCTCCGCCAGCAAGGAGTGCCGTTGAGACTTTCGGCCAGTGATCACGCCCGCCTTTGTCGTTAATCTTTGGGGTACGTCCGAATTCGCCCCAGACAACAACTGAGACATCGTCGGAGAGACCACGGTCATGGAGGTCCTGAACGAGCGCGGTAATCCCCTGATCAAGGAGAGGAAAGTCGGTTCGAGCGCGGCCGAAGTTATTGCCATGCCAGTCCCATCGAGAGAAGCCTAGGGTGACGCAGCGGGCTCCAGCTTCGACGAGTCGACGGGCCATCAGGAACTGATCGAGCCGCTTCCAAGGACCATCAGCAGTGAGTTTCTCGGTCCCTTTTCCATAGCGCTCAACCATCTTGGGGTCTTCCTTGGAAAGATCAAAGGCCTCGGCGAGCCTTGAGGAGGTGAGGACCCCAAAGGCTTGTTCAGTGAACGTGTCCATTCCGGCCATGGCGCCGGAGGCGTCGACATCCCGCCGGAAGTTATCGAAAGATTTTAAGAGAGCCTTGCGGTCCGCAAGTCGTTCGATGGAAATGTCTTTAAGGATCATGTCATCCTTTCCACCTCCACGGAACGGAGCGAAGGCTGCGTGTGAAGGTCCAAGGAATCCCGGCTTACCCGGGTCGCCCCATTGGTCGTGTCCGCATTTTGGCGAGAGGCCGAGAAATGAAGGGACTCCCGGAGTGACTTGGCCCTGAAGCTTCGAGAGGACAGCGCCGATTGAGGGCCAACCGCCTGAGGGTTGAGGGCCTTGAGGTTTTCTACCGGTGAGGCACTGGACTGCGTCGTGCCCTCCACCCGCTCCAACCATGGAGCGGATGACCGAAAATTTGTCCATCATACCAGCCATTTTTGGAAACAGTTCTCCAATTTGGATGCCTGGGACGTTGGTTGAGATGGGATTAAATTCGCCACGAATACCAGAGGGAGCTTCGGTTTTAATATCCCACATGTCTTGGTGTGGCGGACCCCCAGCAAGAAAAACCATGATGACCGCTTTGTGTTCGAGCTTTTTAGGCGTGGTTGCCTCGGCTTGGAGCAGTTGAGGAAGGGAAGCTCCGCCGAGACCAAGGCCCCCGATTCGTAAGAAGCCACGGCGCGACATACCGTCACAGAAAGTTTCGCCTTTGGATCCGGATATTGTGAGCATACTACGTTTCTAGGGTACCGTAAGGAATACGTGTGAGGGTGGGGAGATCTTTCGAGATGAGGTTTGGGCTTCTTGGCCATCGTCAGAGTAGGTGTCTACGGGGTTGAGCGGCGCCTACCCTAATAAGCTGAACAACGGGCTTTTAGGATTCACAGATCGACGACCCAATTTCGGATTGAAGTGGCTTTAATTAGTGGCCTCCCAATCTCGATTGTTTGAAAAAAGATTTCACAACAGAGAAATTGAAGGAGGAGTCCATGAATTACGATGTGGATCTTAAGAATGCCCCCCCCTGTATCCACGGGAACAACATACACACACGCATTACACCAAAGAACAGGGGGGAGCTTGCACTCCAGAGAAAATCATTAGAATAAAGAGACCCTTAGGATCTCTTCATTAATAAAACTCTAACTCAAAAACATTCCCCTTGCTTATGCTCGGTTGACAATTTCTTGCTTTGAATTGCGGTTATTTCTTTCCGTTTCACGCTGACTGTAGGACTGACGCTATCTTCTCTCTCTGAGGTTACTTCCGCAATAATGGGAGCTAGATTATTTGGAATTTTCACATGAACAATCTGAGTTTTCCCAAGAATTAAATTTCGTTCATTGTTCCATGAGTTAAGGCTTCACTGCCAGCAAACCACTTTCTCCCCCATATATTTCGCCAAACCGGGGTTTCCGCGACCTTTCAGCCACCGCCGCGGAAGAAGACGATGCTTCTAACTTTTTTTCCGCGGCTGGCTTGCCGCCAGATGCCGTGTGATGAGACCAGCGAATGAGGCTGCGGCTAGAATGAGCCGATCATGTCAGCTGGCACGACCCACTCATCGAACTGTTCTCCGGTCAATAGCTCGAGAGCAAGAGCAGCCTCCTTGAGCGAGGTGTTCTCAGCATGCGCCTTTTTAGCAATCTTGGCAGCGTTATCGTAGCCAATGTGGCGGTTCAAGGCGGTCACCAGCATCAGTGAGTTTCGCAAGTGTTCGTCAATCCGGTCCTGATTGGGTTCAATGCCCACCGCGCAGTGGTCGTTGAAGGCAGCGCAGGCATCACCGATTAGGGTGGCCGACTGGATGAAGGCGTTGATCATGACCGGCTTGTAGACATTGAGCTCGAAGTGGCCATTGGCGCCGCCGAAGGTGACCGCTACGTCGTTACCCATCACCTGGGCGCAGACCATCGTCAGGGCTTCGACCTGGGTCGGATTGACCTTGCCCGGCATAATGGAGGATCCTGGCTCGTTGGCGGGGATGACCAATTCTCCGATGCCGGAGCGAGGCCCGGAGGCAAGCAGGCGGATGTCATTGGCGATCTTGGTCAGACTGACGGCGAGTTGCTTGAGGGCACCGTGAGATTCGACAATGCCATCGTGGGCGGCCAGCGACTCGAACTTGTTGGGGGCCGTGACGAAGGGGTGGCCCGTCAGTTCAGCGATGTCTTTGGCCACCATCTCGGCATAGCCCTCGGGCGTATTCAAACCGGTTCCCACCGCGGTGCCGCCGAGTGCAAGTTCGGTGAGATGGGGCAGGGTGTTTTCAAGCGCGCGCAGGCCGTTATCAAGCTGAGCAACGTAGCCGGAGAATTCTTGACCAAGAGTTAGGGGGGTAGCGTCCATCCAATGGGTGCGGCCGATCTTAACCACCTCGCGCATAGCTTCGGACTTGGTGGCGAGGGTATCGCGGAGTTGACGGACTTTGGGAATGGTCTGTTCCACCAAGAGCTTGTAAGCAGAAATGTGCATTGCTGTGGGGAAGGTGTCGTTGGAGGACTGTGACTTGTTGACGTCATCGTTCGGATGCACGGAGCGTTCGCCTTTGCCTAGAGTGTTGCCCTCGAGGACGTGACAGCGGTTGGCGATCACCTCGTTGCTGTTCATGTTGGATTGAGTGCCTGATCCAGTCTGCCAGACCACAAGCGGGAAGTGCTCGTCGAGGTCACCAGCGATAATCTCGTCGCAGGCCCTCGCGATGAGATCTGCCTTCTCTTGGGGCATCACACCCAACCTGGCATTGGTCAGCGCGGCGGCCTTTTTGAGGTAGCCGAAGCCGCGGATAATCTCCAAAGGCATCGAACCAGCCGGCCCGATAGGAAAATTCTGGATTGAGCGCTGGGTTTGGGCGCCCCAATACCTGTCGGAGGGAACCTCCACGGTCCCCATGGTGTCACTTTCAGTTCTTACCATGGCGGCAGCATAGTCAGACCCTTGAACGGGACAAGGGCATCTTTCGGTAACCCCCTTTCTCTCCCATGTATTCCGCCCAACCCGGCTTCTCACGACCTTTCCGCCAAAAGCAAATTCCTCGCAACTTTTCTTGGAAAAGTTTTCGCCAAGATCGGGTTCAGACCCAGGGCCTTTTACACAAAAAAGTCCGATCGCATTGAGCGATCGGACTTTATCAAGTGATGCGGCCGGTCAGGCAAAAAGTGTGTCCGGGACGCACACACAAACTATCCCGACCACCAATTCTTCTCTGTGGAAGGGGTCCTAACTTCTCCGCTTGCGACGCAGGAGAGCCGAGACCCCAAGGAGACCGAACAAAGCAGACGAAGGTTCCGGCACCGCTTGCACCGAATCAAGAGAATAGGCCTCTGAAGACCATAGGGTGTCGACCTCAAAGATTCCCAGGGACACGAAAGAACCAGGACGGGAAGAGAAATCGACGCTGTAATTCGCAACGTTACCGGGAAGCTCATACTTCGCCCAAAATTGACCCTGTCCATTCGCGTTGGTGCCAAAAACCACTTCCGGCGAGACGCCTCCAACATCGCTGAGGGTGAACTCAGTCCCAAAACCACCAAAAAGGGTGTGGCCCTGCATGATCACTGTGGTGAAACCCGTGCCCACAATCCCGTCGCTGCTAAAGTTGACCGTTTCAGCAACGCTGCCACTTCCAGTGTAGTAATTGAAAGAACTACTGAGGTGATCTTCTGCGTTAGTCGTGACGAAAGATCCTCCGTCGGTTCCAACATCCGGAGTGCTGTCATTAATGACCTGATCGCCCGCTCCGGCGTCATCCCAAGTGTCCCAACCGGTCCAGGTCGTGCCTGCATCACCGCGGAAGGAAGGAGAAATCGTTCCGGTTACCAGATTGATGCTGGTCGCCTGCACTGAAGAGGCAAGACAAGCGCTGACAACGAGAGCTGAAGCCGATATGTTGAATTGGGGAAGTTTGCTTTGTAGTAGTTTCATGAATTAAATTTGAATTCTAAACAACGATACTGCTCCCGACGCTAAATTGCTGATGTCAGATTGCGTTTTTTAGACGCTTCGTTTCCTTTTGAAAAAACGTCACCAGTGCTGCGTTCGGAATAGAATGATGAACATTCTAATATTTGTGGGTGACCTCCTCGAATAAGAAATCATCTGAAGGAGACCGATAGGCCGCGACCAAGGCCGCCTCGGGGTATGATCGAACCAATTGGCAACTCAGCCAACGCCCACCCGCACGAAGGGACGTCAGCGCAGCTTAGAATCCTCAAACTCCGCCACCCATAATGACCAGTTCGTTCTCCCCCCTCATCGACTGGAGCCATGATTGTCTGAACCCCATGAGGGTCAACCATGGGCGAATGCTCTACCAACCCATTGCCCGTTTGCTGCCACGCCCGTTCCAACCACAAGAGGGGAGCAAAGATTGCGGAAATCACCTGAAAATTCTTATTGAGATCCATTCTCAACAAATTAGTTTCCCAACCGTAACAATGAAGGCTAAAGCAACTCTCTTCTCGCTCCTCACCCTCCCGCTCATTTTCCTCACCGGCTGTGACACGGAGGAAAAGGAAAACTCCAAACTGACCTCTCCCTATAAGGTCATCACGACTTGCACCATGGTCACGGACATCGTGAAACAAGTGGTTGGTGACAAAGGCGAAGTCGAAGGACTGATGGGTGAAGGGGTTGATCCACACATGTACAAGCCCACACGGGACGACCTTTCCACGCTCAAGGATGCTGACGTCATCTTCTACTCCGGGCTGATGTTGGAAGGCCGGATGGCCGATAGTTTCGCGAAATTGTCCCGCTCTTCCATTCCTTGCTTTGCCGTCACCGAGCTCCTCGATGGTGAGTTCCTTTTGGAGCCTGAAGAATTTGAAGGTCACTGGGATCCTCACGTTTGGAATGATGTCAGCGCGTGGATGAACGCGACCGAGGCCGTGAGTAAAGCCCTAGGAGAGCTCGATCCCGACAATGCCAAGACCTATGAGAAAAATGCGGCCAACTACATTGCCGAGCTCAAAAAGGTGCACGGATACGCCAAGAAGTCGATTGCCACCATTCCGGAGAAAAGCCGGGTCCTGATCACCGCACACGATGCCTTCAACTATTTTGCCCGGGCATACGGGATCAAGGTCAAGGCGGTCCAGGGTGTTACCACCGCCTCTGAACCTGATCCTGCCACCATCAACAGTCTGGTCGCATACATTGTGGAGAATGACATCAGGGCCATCTTCGTCGAAAACATCGTCTCTGATCGCAACCTGCAGGCTGTGATCGACGGAGCCAAGGCACAAGGACACGAACTTACTATCGGTGGAACTTTGTTCTCCGACGCGACGGGCCCTTCGGGGACCTACGAGGGGACCTATCTGGGTATGGTCGATCATAACGTCACTCTCATCACCCGAAAGCTGGGTGGTACCGCACCTGAAAAAGGCCTCAACGGGAAACTCTCCGGGAAATATTGAAATTTCTCCAAAAGGAGTTATCCCCAGACGCAGTGCCTGACTCCAACTGCCTCAACGTTAAACATCTCACGGTTTGCTACGATCGCAAACCTGCGTTGTGGGAGGCCCAGGTCTCCATTCCGCAGGGAACGATGACCGGGATCGTCGGACCCAACGGGGCCGGGAAGAGCACTTTTCTAAAGGCCATCCTTGACCTCATCCCCGCGACCTCCGGATCAGTCAAATTTTTTGGCGAAGACTACCGGAAGGTCCGCCATCGCATCGCTTACGTCCCCCAACGCGAAAGCGTCGACTGGGACTACCCAATCTCGGCTCGCGAGGTTGTCGTGATGGGACGATACCGTAGCATTGGCCTCTTTCGCCGGGTGAGTCGCGAAGACCGCCGCAAGGCTGACGAAGCCCTCGATCGCGTCGGCATGCTTGACCGCGCCGACAACCAAATTGGATCGCTGTCAGGAGGACAGCAACAACGCGTTTTCCTCGCTCGCGCGCTCGTTCAGGAAGCTGATCTCTACCTGATGGACGAACCCTTCGCGGGGATCGATGCGACGACCGAGCGAGTCATCCTCGAGCTCATGCGGGACCTTCGGGAATCGGGAGCAAGTTTGGTGTGCGTCCATCATGATCTGCCGACCGTAGCCGACTACTTCGATCACCTTGTCCTTCTCAACCTCCGCGTCGTTGCCAGCGGTGCGATGAATGACGTCTTTACTCGTGAACAGCTCACGCAGTGCTACGGTGGACGGCTGGAACTCCTCTCGAAGCTCGCCGACTCCCTCGCCAAGCTGGAGGCCCTTCGCTCGTAGACTCTCATGAACTCCCCCGATTCGTGGATCCTTGCTTCGAGCTGGCTTGACCGGCTCATCGAGGCGGTGAGGTCACCTTCTTACAATTTGAAAGTGATCTACCTCGGCGTGACCTCACTGGGACTCGCCGCCGGGGTTTGCGGGTGTTTCCTGCTTTTTCGGAAACGCTCGCTCCTCAGCGACACCATCGGGCATTCGACTCTTCCCGGAGTTTGCATCGCCTTCCTCCTCTATGCCCGTTGGGGCTCGGGCGGAAAGTCCTTTATCGCCCTCATGATCGGAGCCCTCATTACAGGATGGCTGTCGGTCAGAGCAGTCCAATGGATCAAAAATAATTCAAAAATCAAAGAGGATGCCGCCCTCGCCATTCCTCTCACGGTTCTTTACGGGCTCGGGGTGGTTCTCCTCTCGGTCGTACAGGATTCGAATCTCAATCTCCAGGGTAGTTCGGGACTGGAATACTATCTTTTCGGAATGGTGGCATCCATGATTCAGGCAGAGGCCATCATGCTTGCCGTCGTATCCCTCGGAGCACTCACCGTGATTTCCCTCTTCTTCAAAGAACTCAATTGCCTCAGTTTCGATGAGGACTTCGTGGCCAGCCAGGGACTACCACACCGCTGGCTGGACGAGGTTTTGATGCTGACCTGCCTGACCGTAACCATCGCCGGTTTGCAAACCGTCGGGCTCTTGATGATTATGGCTGCGTTTATTATCCCTCCTGCAACCGCCCGGCTGTGGACTGACTCCATGCCCTGGACCCTCGCCATTGCCGGCTTCGTCGGAGCGACCGGGGCCCTTATCGGAGCCATCGCCAGCGCGGTGATCTTTCGTCTGCCCGCTGGTGCCGCGATCATCCTCGCTTCAGCACTTCTCTTTGGCTTCAGCATGTTGTTCGGCAGCAGAAAGGGATGGGTCGTGAGACAGCTAAAAGTAGCCCGCCTCGAAAAACGACTCTCAGAAAACCAACTTCTTCGTGACCTTTTCGACCGGCTTGAGGCCCAGCAAAAAGTGAGACTCCTTGCGGGCCTCGATTTTAGTAGTGATCTGGCCCGGGTCTCTCTTCCTGTTCACGACATCCTCAAAGATCGCGATTGGTCACAACGAAAAGAACGGTCCGTGGCACGATCGCTCTCCCGCCAAAATCTGCTCAAATTCAAAAGGGGCGATTTTGTGCGACTAACTACCCAAGGTCTCGAGCGAGCCATCGAAGTAGCCCGCACTCACCGCCTCACCGAGCTCTATCTCATTGAACATGCCGACGTGGCTCCGGCGCGCGTTCATCAATACGTTGAAAAAATCGAAGAGATCACAGGCCCTGAGATTGCTTCAGATATACACCAGCTTTTCTCCAACGAACTCGAGCAAGCTCTGATTCCAGCCGAACCCCATCGAGGAGGAGATACATCATGAACTGGAACATAATTGATACCTGGCTCCTCGTGACAGCTTCCTTGATTGCGATGGCCTGTGTCCTCCCAGGCGTTTTCCTCCTTTTAAGCCGCCAAAGCATGGTCGCCCACGGCATTGCTCATGCCGTGCTCCCGGGCATTGTCATTGGGCATCTCGTATCCGGCGGAGTCGAAACCCCCGCTCTTCTCACCGGTGCGATCATTGCCGGAATCCTCTGCACTGTTTTCACCCGCTTTCTTCATCGCTTCAGTGGAGTCGAGGAGGGAGCAGCGCTCGGAATCTCCTTCACCACCCTCTTCGCAATTGGCCTCATCATGCAACGACTGCTGGCAGACCATGTCCACATCGAGCCAAGTCATGTCCTCTTTGGTAATCTTGAGACTGCCATCTTTCAGGTGATTCTTGAAGGCGGTGGTGTCCCCGACGCAGCCTGGAGGGGCCTCTTCGCACTCGCCATCAACCTGGTTTTTGTGGGCTTCTTCTTCAAGGAGCTGACGATCACCACCTTCGATGCCGCACATGGTGACACCGTAGGTGCCCGGCCCCGCCTGACCTACTACCTGCTCATGGCAATGAGTGCTCTCACTTGCGTTATCGCCTTCGAAGCAGTTGGTAGTATTCTTGTGGTTGCCATGATTATCGTCCCGCCTGCGATCGCATCCCTCCTGACGAAAAAGTTAAAGACCCTTGTCGCGCTTTCTCTTCTCATTGCTCTTTTCTGCGCCGTCACCGGCTACCTGCTCAGCCTCGGATTCCTAGGGGATACCATTTCAGGAGCAATGGGCTTTCCAAAGGTTGGCTCCACAAACACCGCCGGAGGAATCTCAGTTGTTTGTGGGATCGTCTTCGTGGTCACCCTGATCACCAAAAAGCTCGCAAACCGTAATCCTCCTCACACACCGGGCCAAAGGCACGACACAAAGAAAGAAAATGAATAATCCATTAAAATTAATTCCTGTAATTGTCCTGATAGTCGCTGTTGCTGGTTCCGGACAGACTCACGGCGACATCAGGTTGCCTGCCATCTTTGCTGATAACATGATTCTCCAGCGAGAAATGCCAGTGCCAATTTGGGGCACGGCCAAGCCAGGCGAAATTGTCACCGTATCTTTCGCTGGCCAAAGCGTATCAGGAAAGGCCGACGCGGAGGGTCAATGGCTCCTCAAACTCGGCCCCCTAGAAACCTCCCGGGACAAACAGACACTCACCATCAAAGGCACCAATGAAATTTCTCTCAAGAACATCCTTGTAGGCGAAGTCTGGCTCTGCAGCGGCCAGTCAAACATGGCGGGAACTTTTACCGAAAGTAAAGGAAGACGGATCAACCCGAAGGACTTCGAAGCGGACTACTCACGCTTCCGATTCAACGGCCATAACAAAGGCTGGGATACCGTTTCCCACAAAAGCCAAAACAGACTCTCCATGGTTGCCTACTACTTTGGAAAAGATCTCTATCGCGAACTCGATGTCCCAGTCGGCCTCATCACCCGCTACAATTCCGGCACCCCAATCCAAGCGTGGATGCCGAAGGAAGCAGCAGAGCGAATTCGGACCAAACTCAAGATCCCCCTGAACTGGCGCGACCCGCAAGACAAGGAGCCACGCTCACCGGGATTCCAATTCGACGAGAAAATCGCGCCCATCGTCCCCTTTGCCTTCCGAGGCGTGATCTGGTATCAAGGCGAACGAAATGCCAAATCCGAGACGGCATTCGAGTATGACCAGCTCCTTGCCTTTCACATCAAGACTTGGCGTGATCTCTGGGCCAAACACGCCAAACTCGATCCACTTTCCTTTCCTTTTTATTATATTCAGGTCCCCACTCAGGAATCCCCGACGACCGGCGAGTGGCCTTGGTTGAGAGATCGCATGCGCCGGGCCCTGGATCTCACCGAAAACACCGGCATGGCCGTCTGTTACGATCACGGCCCATCCCTCCACCCGGATAATAAAGAACCCTTCGGCCAACGCCTCGCCCTCCTCGCCCTCGCCAATGAATACGAGAGAAAGGACATCGTCCCCTCAGGACCCCTAATCGACAAAGTCATAATCGAAGGCGACAAAGCCACTCTCAGTTTTCATCACGTGGGCGGAGGCCTCGTGAGCAAGAGCGGCGACAAAACGTTAAAGTTCTTCGAACTCGCCGGAGCCGATGGCAAGTATGCCCCCGCATACGCCCAGATCGAGGGCGACACCGTTACCGTCCAAAGTAAAGCCATCCCTAAACCTCTCTACGTCCGCTACCTTTTCCGAAAGCCCAAACCCAATCCCGACGTAAGCCTGCTCAATGCCGAGGGACTCCCCGCCTCTTCTTTCATGACCGACAATTTCATCCCCAAGCGAAACGGCGGAATCAAGCCAGCAGAAGCGCGTCGCCTCGAACGCGAAAAAGCCAAGACTAAGGATTAAAAATTGTCTCAAAAAAATATACTAACCAATCCCCTTTCTCCCCCAATGAAATCCAACTCATTCCTCCGTGTCTTCGCCGCTCTAATGATGTTGGGCAGTGCGGTCCAAGCCGCCGACAAAAACCGCCCAAACATTCTATTCATTTTCACCGATGACCACGCGCTCAATGCCATATCAGCGTATGGCGGTCCGTTGGCGAAGATTGCGCCCACGCCGCATCTCGATCGTATCGCCAAGGAGGGAATGCTTTTCCGGCATTGTCTGGTGAGCAATTCCATCTGCGCGCCATCGCGGGCGGTGGTCTTGACCGGAAAATATTCGCACCTGAACGGGCAACTCACCAACAAGGACATGTTTGACGGCTCGCAACAAACTGTCTCTCAGCTTCTAAAAAAATCCGGCTACCAAACCGCCATCGTCGGCAAGTGGCACCTTAAATCCACGCCCACTGGATTTGATCATTTCGAGGTCCTTAAAGGTCAGGGCCACTACTATAACCCCTTACTGTTCACCAACGGAAAAAACGTGAAGCATACCGGTTACACGACTGATGTTATCACAGATCAGTCGTTAAAATGGCTCGAGACACGCAACGCAGACAAACCGTTTTTTCTCATGACCCAACACAAGGCGCCGCACGGTCGTTGGGAACCGGCCCTGCGACATCTGGAGGTGTTTGAAGGCATGGAAATACCGGAACCGCCAACGCTGTTCGATGATTATGCCGGCCGAACCACAGCACCAGCCCAGCATAAGATGGGCATTGCTGATCACATGGGCCCTCATCGTTTAATGTTCCAATACTCCAGTAAGTTCACCCCGGAACAATTCAAGATTTTCGATGGCCATTTCCGCCCGCGCAATGAGGCGTTCGAGAAACTTACCCTGCAAGGTAAGGCTCGCACGCGCTGGAATTACCAACGCTACATCAAGAACTACCTTCGTTGCGTGAAGGCAGTGGATGAAAATGTCGGTCGCCTGCTGGAGTATCTCGACGACAAGGGGCTCACCAATAACACCGTGGTTATCTACAGCTCCGACCAAGGCTTCTGGCTCGGCGAACACGGCTGGTTTGACAAGCGCTGGATGTACGAAGAAAGCCTGCACACACCGCTAATCGTTCGCTGGCCAGGTCAAATTCAACCCGACACCACCAATACCGATCTCGTTTCCAATCTCGACTTCGCTCAAACCTTCCTCGATATCGCCGGTGCCAACCAACCCGGCGACATGCAGGGCCTTGCGCTTACGCCCTTGCTTCGCGGAAAAACGCCGGCCGACTGGCGCAAGACCCATTACTACCACTACTACGAAGCCGGCGGACACGGTGTGCCCGTTCACTACGGTGTCACCGACGGCCGGCACAAACTCATACGTTTCCCCGATGACACCCTCGATACCTGGGAATTTTTCGACCTTGAAAAAGATCCCACCGAAATGCAAAGCCGCCACGGCGACCCGCAATACACCCTCACCATTGCCTCCCTTAAAAAAGAACTCAACCGCCTGCGCAAACAGTATCAGGTGGAGGAACTCGAAAACCCTTAACCCACTCTCTCATCTCGACCATCATGAAAAAATCCTACTGGACTCCTATATTGAAAACCTGGCTCTGCCTTGGCTCCATGACGATCGGCTATCATGCCGCGCCACTTCTAGCTCAGGAAGGGAAAGCGAACACGCCGCGGGTGAACAATGAAAAGCCCGGAAATCGCGGACAGGTGAAACGAGTGCATCCGCATGCGCTCAAGCTGATCCTGCAAGGTAAGAAGAAGGAGGCCGTCGACTACTTGAAGAAGACCTCTGCCTTTGAGGTCAATCCCAAGCATACCCAGCTATTACTGGACATCGCCAACGACAAGCCCAACGCTTGGAAATACGATGCCAAGACCTGGCCGTGGGAGCGCGCATTGCCCGATACTTCACTCAAAAAAGATGCCCCGAGCGAGAAGTTCACCATCGCCTTTGGCGGCGGTTCAGGCTACGTGCCCGCTAATGAACGCGTGTGGGACACCATCGGCGCCATCGATCCGAGAGCCATACTCCTGCTCGGCGACAATGTTTACATCGACGATCCTGAGACGTCTGAGATGCAGCGATTCCATTACTACCGCCGCCAGAGCCAGCCCGAATGGATGAAGCTCGCCAAGCGGGTGCCCATCTATGGCATCTGGGATGACCACGACTTCACCACCAACGACGGCTGGGGCGGTCCCGACATCGAGAAGCCCAAGTGGAAACGCCAGGTCTGGGAAATTTTTAAGGAGAACTACGATAACCCCTACTACGGTGGCGGCGAGAAACAACCTGGCTGCTGGTTTGATTTTCGGATCGGTGACGTCCACTTCGTGATGATCGATGGCCGCTACTATCGCGAATCGCCGCGCAGTAAGGAGAACCCCTCAATGCTTGGCTCGGCTCAGTTGAAATGGCTCAAGCAAACGCTCAAGCAGCCGGCCACCTTCAAAGTGCTCTGCACCAACGTACCCATGACGCCGAAGGTGAAACCCGGTTCCAAGGATACCTGGGATGGCTTTGCCGCCGAACGCCAAAAGATTTTCCAGTATATCGCTGATCAGAAAATTCCCGGGCTCGTCATCCTTTCCGCCGACCGCCATCGCTCAGACGCCTTCAAAATCGACACTGGTATTGTGGGTATGTATCCCCTTTACGAATGCCAGTCCTCACGCCTGACGAACCAGCACGTGCATGGCCTGATTAAGCACTCGCTCTTCGGCTACAACGAAAAGCAATCTTTCGGGCGTGTTGATTTTGATCTCAAAGCAGACGACCCAACCTTTAAGTACACTATCATCAACATCGACGGCAAACCCATCCACTCACTCACCGTCAAACGCAGCGAACTGCAGCTCAAATAAATAAACACCCACCCAATCGCGGTCTTTTGTGTTTCCTCAGGAGGAAGCACTGATCACCCCCATCTATCCCGCCCAACCCGGCTTTCCACGACCTTCCCGCCAAAAGCAAGTTCCTAGGAGTCATTATGAACTTAAGAATCCCTCCTCAGGTTGGCGAGCTAGTTGCCGTCGACGCGGAAGAAGGCATCGGGTGCGTTCTCCAGCGGACCGACTAGCAGAAACGCTACGGCCATCTGGTCAGCGTCTTCAGGATTCGCGACACGGGGGTCGGGGATCAGGTGCTCTTTTTTGATCAGGCCTGACCTGATGCACCCTCGATCACTTCGCCCCCGGACGAAGCAGTTCCGCAGCCTTGCGAAGAATCTCGTCATCTGACTTCAAGGCTTGCTCGACATCCTTGCGGGCCTTCTTTCCCTCGAGAGACACCAAACGTCGCAGGCAGGCAGCCTGATAAAATGGCTGGCCCGTGCTTTCTTTAATCAAAGAGCGACAAGCCGTCGCTTCGAGTTCCTTGTTTTCAAACACAGCCAAATCGCGCGCCACCTTTTCATCGACGAGCGCGTGCAGACTGACCAAAGCAGGAGGGCTTTGATCTTTTTCGATCGTCGCGATCACTTCATCGAGCGACTTGCGATTCTCGTTCCCTTCCTTAAACCCGTCACGCAAGGCCCGCAGCTGCGGAAGGTAGGGCTTCGCGTTTCCTCCATAACCCTTCAGTGTTTCCCAACGATGAGGAAACCGCATTCCGGAACCCCAATCTTTGAGATCCAAGGAATCAATCGCCAATGGAATGCCCTCCGCGATGCGATATTTCAGCAAGAGAGTCAGAGCCTGCTGCCGGGCATCATCGCTGAACATGCGGTAATGAGGCGCGGGCACCGTGATGGCGTTGTAGACTTCCTGGGCCATCGCCGCGAGATCGTCGCGGGTGAAATGCGCAAAGGCATAAGCGGCACCGCCACGAGTCCGACCGCTGGGATCTTTGAGAAGTTTCGCCAAAGCGGGATGCAAGAGCTTGCGATCGACGCCCTCCAGAGGATTTCCATCCTTGGCCAAACCAGGAAGAAGCCCATCGAAGTAAAGCGGAGCAATACGGCCGGCATCGTATCCCAAACCAAAGGCCATGGCCTGATGAATAGGACGCATCTCGCCGACTTCTTTTCGATCTAGAATAGCCTGCAAAATCTCCGGCATGACTTTGGCCGCCGGCTTACTGATCCGGGCCAGCGCGTAGCTTGCCGGAATCGCCACGACGGGATCATCGGTGAGAGCTTTCGCAAGTAACTCCACCGCCGCGCCAGCTTTCTCACCCTGATACCCCAGCGCCGAACACGCTCCGGCCCGGGCTTCCGCGTTGTTGCTTTTGAGCAACTCGATCAAGCCCGGAATAAAGTCCCCTTCCTTGGTGGCAAGATGCTTGGCAATCCACTCCCGCCCCATCGGCGACCAGCAATCCAACTTGGAAATCAATTCCCCCGCACTCAGCGAATCGGGATCAGCCAAACGCCAATGTCCCGCTGCGATCGTTTCTGAAATCTCTTTCGCTTTGAACAAGGACTTATCCCCCATTTCCTTCCCGGTGAGGAAGAGCGCCCGCCGTGGCATCGTCGCGATGAGCACCTGCGCCGCCGTGGGATCGAGAAGCCCCTTGCCGTAGATCCCCCCGAGCGATTGATACACAAAACGACCATCCGGCTTTCTCGTCAGGGCATGATACCAATCGATCTCTGTGAGAAAAGCCGTTGCCAATTCCGGACCTCCGCAATGCGCTCCGAGGACATCCCAAAAGTAACTGTAGGAATTTCCGCTGTGGCCATACTCCATGGTATTCGCGAGCGACGCCGTGAGCCGCGCGAAGAAGCGCGTGGCGCTGTCTTTTTCGAGTACGCGAAAGGCGACCGCTGCGATGCCATTCTTTCCATTGCCTGACATTCCGTTACTGCCATTGGCATGAATCTCAAGACTGGGTCGATGAAAGCCATACCCGATCGATCCGTGACCGACGAAGCATTCGAAGAATTCCGAAGCCCGCGCAATGGCGTCATCAATCTCGGGATGATCGACGCCACATTTCTTGGCAAGAATGAGCGAAAGAAAACACGGAAGCCCGGCTTGATTGAGCGCACCGTAACCACGGAGGCGGCCGTGAATTTCACCATCATTTGTTACCTTCCACGCGAAGCCGTGTCCCCAGGTTCCCGCGCTACTTTGCCCCATGGAAACCTTCACGGCATACTCGCGAATCGCCGGGAGAACATACTTGTCCCCCGTAGCGAGGTAATACTCGGTGAGAAGCAGGTTGTGATAACCGTATCTCCAACAGACCAAACCACCATCGTCTAAGCTAATCTGAAAATCCGGTTTCGCAAAATCAGCGGCGTGGAGATAATCACGCACCAAGGGATGGTATTTTTTCTCACCCGTCGCCAGCAAAGCCAGCGCCTTGTCTCCAAAGCTTCCCCAATCTTTTTGCTCAAGCAAGCGAGCCACCGCCTGCTCCAAAATTCGGGCGGACTTGGCACACTCGTAAGGAGTCGTCGCAGCAACCGTTCCGAGCACGGGCAACTTAATCACAACCGCCTCTTCTTTCCCCTTTCGGGGTTTCGTGCCTTCCAGTTGACGCCAACGAATCAACTTCAACTGGCCGCCTTCTCTCTCCGTCTCTGCATTTACAATCGCCCGGCCCAAGGCTTTGCGGGGATCTCCCGGGAATGGCGTTCCGTTAACACCCAAAATCACATCGCCCTCCGCCAACACTCCCTCCGCCGGACATCCGGGCTCGACTTTGGTAATCAAAATCTGCCGCGCCTCATGGGTCATCGAATTCCGGCTGACATGCATCCAGCCCATCGCTCCGGTCGGCCCGAGGTGAAATTCCCCGATCCGCTCAAAGTCGATTTCTCTCCGCAAGTCCCGCACCGGCCCCGCCAGAGGACGGGGAACCGCCGCCCACACAGAAGTGATCAACAAAAGAAACGCCAAGAGAACTTTCATGGCGCTTCTCTACGCTGTCACCCGCTCATTCTTCCCAACAATCATCTCCGATCAATCACGAGCAGCGCGCTGTCGATCAACTCGAGCGCTGAGCCAACGCTTTCGTCGATGTAGAAGAGCGACCAGGCTTCTTTTCCATTTTCATCTTCACGCTTCGGATAGCCCACCAACTCAAGAAGCTGATACGTCGACGGATCGAGGTTATCGATCTCCACCGCATAGACCAACGAAGCCTGATCATCGTCGGCCTGATTGATCTCGATAAGCAATTTGTAGGGCGTGGAGTTTTCCGAGTCTGCCGGAAGAATATAGTCCGCGGGATCAAAAGAGCCATTCGGCGTAGGCCCGGAGACGGCATCCGGTTCCTCCCCGGCCTCTGCCTTGGCCTTTTCCCATCCCGCATGCTTGAACTCCCAGTAGGGCAATCCTTCTCCCTTAGGAGTCAGGAACGTCTTGATGTGATACGCACCCTGATTCTCCAGCCAAATCGCAACCTGAGGTGGATCTTTCAAATTATAAGCCGAACCCGTTTTGACCTTCAACTCCATGCAATACTCCGCCGCCGGAGCGTATTGGAAGACCATGCCATCTTCCGACATTTCAAAACGCTCCATTGCCGGCCCGAAGTTTCCGCTCAATCCCAGGAGCGACTTGATTGGCCCCGGTTGAAAATAGAACAGCAGGCCAAAAGCACTCGTGATCGCCAAGCTCACCCACAGAGCCCGACTACGCAAGTAACCCCTCATGGCACGCATGTTGTTAGAAAGATGAATCCCGATCAGCCCCACAAAGACAAAGCCCATCAGCGCATGCAGTCCCACGAGCTCAATCGAGAAGGGCAGCAAAAATGCCAGCACACCCGACACCGCGAGCACCACGAAACTCAACGCGGTTAGCAATGAAGTTGTCCTACGTCGTAGGCTGCCTGATTCCGTTTTTCTCATCCTGTCAGTTCCTCTGCGGGAGATTGGTCTTTGGAAGGTTCGCTTTCAAGCGTTCGATCACGGCAGCATGCTCAGGGAGCGGGTCCTTCGCCGCAAGATTCCTCCATTCGTTCGGGTCATCCTTATGGTCGTAGAGCTCCTCACTACCGTCGGCGTAGCGGATGTATCGCCAGCGCCGGTCGCGCACGGCGTGATTGTTCTGTCCCAGTGTGGAAAGAGCGACATGTTCCCAGGCAGCGCCGGGATTTTCGAGCAAAGCCCGCACGCTGATCCCCTCAAGTTTTACATTCGCGGGCAGACCGCAGAGATCGACGAGCGTCGGGTAGAGGCTCAGCAACTCGACCGGATGGTCGCACTCCCCTTTGACCCCACCGGGCACGCTGATGATTAGCGGAACTCGCGTGGTCCGCTCCCAGAGGGAAAACTTCGACCAGCGCTGCTTCTCGCCAAGGTGGTAGCCATGATCCGAAAATAGAACGATGATCGTGTTCTCGGCATGGGAACCCTTGTCGAGCGCGTCGAGGACGCGGCCCAACTGCTCGTCGGTCCAGCGCACGCAGGCGAGGTAGGCGTGCACCGCTTGTTGCCAGCGATTGTTCTCCCGCATCCACTCATGGGTCGGGATTTTCGGATTACTTAAGCTTACGCCACGGGCGGCATCGGGGAGGTCGCTCCAGTCGTCCTCATCGACGCGAGGAAGTTGCACCTCCGCGAAACTTTCGTATACTCGGCGCGGTGGAAAAAAGGGCACGTGTGGTCGATAGAATCCGCAGGAGAGGAAAAACGGCTTCTCGTGTTTCGTGCCCAGCTGCTCGGCGACCCAGGTGGCCGTGATGTGGTCGGTGAACTTTGTCTCCTCATAATCCTGCGGGCCGAAATCCCAGGTGCGGTGCCACGTTTTTGGTTTCTTATGCACCATCTCATCGAGCCCCTTGCGCCACTGCCTGGGTCGCGGCCCGACGACTTGCGATTGTTCGGGCGTACCGCCGTGGAAAATCTTTCCCGCCGTCAAGGTCTTGTAACCGCTGGCAGCAAAGTGCTTCGGCAGGCTGACGTGCCCCCTCAGAAACTCGGGCACCTTGGAGACATGATAGTGGTTATCGTAAAACCCCGTCGATGAAGGACGCCTTCCCCACAGCAAGCTGATCCGCGAGGGATTGCACATCGTCCCCTGGCAATGAGCGTTGGTGAAGAGCATGCCGCGAGACGCGAGGCGATCGATATTCGGGGTCTGGGTTTGCGGGTGACCGCCGAGACAGCCGACCCAGTCGTTGAGATCGTCGACTGCGATGAAGAGCACGTTCGGCGGCTTAGCCCCAACCGCCAACGGCAGCGAAATAAATACAAACCAGAATCGTAGAAGCCCCTTCATCACCTAAGACCTCTTCCCCGGAACAATCGCGCCATGCTCTCTCAACAAGGCATGGATATCAGCAAGCGGCACTTTCAACGGAGTAGTCTGTTTCTTCGCAGCGAGACTGGCCGCGGCTCCAGCCGCTTGCCCCATTCCCATGCACGATGCCTGCACGCGTAATCCCGAATTCGCCAGACGGTCACTGCTGACACATCGGCCCGCCACAATAACGTTCTCACTTTCTTTTGGAACCAGAGCCCGCAAGGGAATCGTAGGCACCTTCCCCCTCTTAAGCGGCTTCGGCTTAACTCCGTTTTTAGTATGCAAATCAACCGGATAAAACGCATTGGAGACAGCATCCTCAAAAACCCGTCCCGAGGTGTAATCGTTCACCGTAATGATGGTCTCGCCTTCGATGCGATAGCTCTCGCGAAAGCCCGCCTCGGGTTGCAGATGCATGAGCCGCCTTTTCTCCTTGCGGAGCTTCGCGAGCACCGACTTGCGGCCCGTCATATTTGCCTTCGTCACGGTCCGTGAGTTACTCGAATCCGCTCCATGCACATAGAGTCGATGTAATTGATGGCGCCCCGGATTATTGGCCTCGCCCAACTGAAATAACATCGAACCCGGCTGAGTCTCCTCTTCGCGACGTCTCGCAAAACCCATCATCCCCACCACCTCGGCTCCACCGGTGCAATCGATGATCTGTTTGCAAATCACCCGCCGGCGTGTCCCGAATCCCACGCAATCGACCTGCCAACCACCCGTTGTTTTTTCCACGGACGCCGGGAATTCGTGATAGGCAATCGCCACTCCGGCCTGCTCGCATTTCTCCTCTGCAAGGATCGCGTAGAGAAATTGATTCACATAAACCTGATTCATCCAATGCCGCTGCGGAACCTTCGCAAAATTCGGCAACTTTCCTCCATCCAACTCCACCGCTTCTTTCACCAACTCCCAGCCGATCCCTGCGATGACCTGCTTGCCCCAGGCATCAAAAAGTCCGGGAAAAGAAACCCCTCCGGTCGTGGTCATCCCGCCAAGTTGCGCCCCGCGTTCCACGAGCAAAGTTTTCGCACCGTTCCGGCCCGCCTGGATCGCCGCGACATGTCCAGCCGTTCCTCCACCGACCACCAGCACATCCACCTCATCTCGAATTTCACCCTCCGCCGCCTGTGAAACCGTCTCCGCCGTCACCGATCCTGTTGAGGTAATCGACGCGCCAATCCCCGTCAGCCCTGTGGTTCCCAGCAGTGATTTCTGGAGAAAATTTCTACGGTCTGTTTGTTCATTCATCATATCGGTGTGATGCAGGACAATATCAAGCTAGCTGGAAAGGTCACAACATTTGATCGCACAAAATTCTCCCCAGCAATCCCCGCGATCACCTCCTTGCCCCAGGCATCAAAAAGACCCGGAAAAGAAAAGCCACCCGGTCGAGGCAATCGCCATTCCCAATCCCCTTGTTCCCGGGAGAGAATTTCACAGGAAGTCCCTACGGCCCGATTTTTCAGGAATAGCAGCTACTTTTTCTTGGCGGTAAGAGTCACGGAAATCCCAGTGTAACCGACGATCATTTCAAAATTATTTTTGCCTGGAATTTCGAGATCTCTATTTACGAAACTACCCTTGATCGATTTGGCTTTTATAATCGTCATGGGCTTCCCGGGCGTGATTCCGTCCAGCTTCGTCTTCATCGAAAGGGTCCCACCCAAGGTGGCCTCGCCATCAATCTCCAAGCCCTTGCCTTCGATCAAAATAGTTCCCTTGTTGTTGACATCTCCCACGATCTTCCCGTGCCCGCTTAGCGTGGCACCCTCGGCAATATCGATCCAGCGCAGAGTGGAAACCGTGCCACCGTTCAACTTCAGTTGCCCACCTTGGGAAAGACGGATCTCATTGCGTCCGATCAAGTTAATATTTGATTCAAGCTTCAAAACCTGTTCGGCACCGGAAGAACTTCCGACAATCTCAAGCCCGAGGAATTCAAGATCGGCCTCAGCCTTAGCGATCGCCTTGGACTTCCCCTTATTCTCAATCTTCGCAACCCATGAAAGTTGCGGAGCTCCTTTGTCAGTTATGTATGTCACACCGGCATTGGCGTATTGGTAGTCAGACCAATTATTGGCATCAGAAGTGAGTGCGCCACCCTCCCCCGTCCAAGTGTGGTAAGTATTGGCAAATCCATGCGGCTCATCGACTCGCTCACCGAGAAGCAACGCTTTAAGTTCCGTGACGAGGTTTGGATTGGCCCCGGCAAGATCTGTCTTCTCGCTATGATCAGCTTTGAGATCATAGAGCGCGAATTTTACCGGACCGGCTTTCTTTTTCCTGCCCCTCGCACTGCGAACGAGCTTGTCTTTACCGCGAATAATCGACTGCCCGTTGCCAGCTTCGTGGATGATGAACTCCCGCTGACGTTGAATCCCCTCGCCCGTTAAGGTCGGGGCGATGGACACTCCATCAATCCCAAGCGGCACCTCGGTTCCTGAAAGCTCACAGAAAGTCGGCAGCAAATCAGTCACATCGACGACCTGATCCGAACTGCTCCCCGCTTTGATTTTTTTAGGCCAGCGCATGATGAGCGGAACACGAATCCCCCCTTCATGAATGCTGCCTTTATTTCCAAGCAGTCCGCCATTGGCATCGTAGACTGTATTATTCGCTCCGCCGGGGCCTCCGTTGTCGGACTGAAAAATGACAAGGGTATTGTCAGCGACGGAATCGGTCTTGTCGCCATCGCCATTCGGATCTTCGAGCGCAGCCAGAATATTCCCAAAGTGCGCATCGATCCGCGTCACCATGGCCGCCCACTGCTGGGCTTGCTTCGGGAGATCAGAGAAACCCTCATCGTCCTTGTAGGCCTCATTCCACTTGGGAAGTTTACTGACTTCGGCGAAGGGAGCGTGCGGAATCTGCGCGGCAAAGAGCCCAAAAAAAGGCTTTCCCTTCTTGCGATAAGCCTTCGCGTTGGCCCGCACAAAATCGAGAGCAGCAAAAGCGTAGGCATCGTCGCAGTATCCCGTCTTGGGATAATCCGGATGGCTTTGGTAGGACGGAGACTCGGGATAGTCTTCCCTCCTCGCATACTTCGCCATCGAGTTCGGAATCAACTCCAACCCTCCTAATGCTCCCTTCTGCGCCGGAGCACTCCAAAGCGTGGGTTGGAAGAAAGTGTGCGCACGCACGTGGTGGAGCTCGGTCAAGACGAACTGATAACCATGCGAGGTCGGCAGGGTCTGAATATTCTCAATCTTCGGATCGACCATATCCTTGGAACCTCCATAGCCCCACTTGCCCCAGTAACCGGTGGTGTAACCTGCAGAAAACAAGGCGTCGCCCATGAGAATATCGTCGGAACGCATCGCCTTCTTGGCATTGTTCGGATCATTGCGGTCCGCAAAGGTATGACCTTGGTGAAATCCCGACTGCTGGGATGACCGCGCCGGAGAACAAACATGACAACCGTAGCCTCTCCTGAAATTCACACCCTTCGCGGCGAGCCGATTGAGATTGGGCGTGCGGACATAGGGTAGTCCTTTCGCCTTGCGCTCCGCCTGTCCGTTGGGCCCGATCGATCCCCAGCCCATGTCATCGACGTAAAAGTAGAGGATGTTCGGTCGCGGGGCGGGGTCTGCGGAATAGAGTGAAGAAATCCCAGCAATGCCGAGTATGAGAGTGAGGAAGAATTTCATCGAAGTCTTGGTCTGGGCTTATTTCTTTTTTGATGAACCAAAGTCAGGATTCGCTTCCGCTGGAATCACCGCTTTTGTTTTTACCTGCCAAGCTTTCAATTTCGCCAGCAAGGCATTGGCCTTCTCAGGATTGGACTTCGCAAGGTCGCTCTTCTCACCAAGATCATTCTTGAGATTGAAGAGCTGCACCGAGTCGCTTTCGAAAAACTGGATAAGCTTCCAATCACCCTCCCGAATGACGCTGCACGGCGTCGCCCGCCAGTAGTTGTTCTTGGTGCCATGCACCGGAACGACCTGATTGTATCCCGCGCCCTGCAAGTAAAGCGGGTAGTGCCAAAAGATCGCCCGATCGGCCAACCCATCGTCATTACCCGAAAGCAAGGGCACCCACGACTTCCCATCGACGGGCTGTTTCTTCGGCAAATCTGCTCCCGCCAATTCCGCGAAAGTTGGCATGATATCGACGCCGGTGATCGGCACATTACATTCACTTCCCCCCTTCACCACTTTGGGCCAACTCACGCAGGCCGGCACGCGAATCCCGCCTTCGTAAAAAGCGCCCTTCGCTCCCTTCAGCGGATCACACCAGGTCACCCCTGAATGCCCGCCGTTATCTGAAATGAACATGATCAGGGTGTTCTCAGTGAGTCCGTTCTTTTCGAGCGCTTCACGCACCCGGCCGACGCTCTGGTCCACCGCCTCGATCATGGCGGCGTAGGTGGGATTCCATTTCCGACCCCACTTTCCACCCTCGAGCTTCTTCTTGTACTTTGCCACCACGTCCTTGCGGGCGCGAATTGGCGTGTGCACATCCCAGTGGCACAGGTAGATAAAAAATGAGTCCTTCTTGTTATCCTTAATAAATTTGCAAGCCGCGGTGGTGAGATTCTCCGCGACGTCGATGTTACCATAAAACTTCTTATTGAGCCCGGCACCCAGTCCGTTGGTATTGTTGATATCGAACCCCTGCCCATCTGGGCCAAGGTGCCACTTGCCAAAGTGCGCCGTCTTGTAGCCCGCTTTTTTGACAACTTCGGCAACGGACACCATCGATGGATCAAGTGCGTTTTTCGATGGGAACTCGCTGTCACCCTTTTTGTCTCCACGACGCGGCACGAGGAGCTTCATCTTGGCGCGGTCGCCCTTTGCTTTGCTCCCGGGTGTCCACATATAGGTGCGTGGTGTATACATCCCGGTCATAATGCACGCCCGCGAGGGCATGCAGTTAGAAGCTCCCGGGTAGGCGGAGTTAAACTTCACTCCCGAAGCGCAGAGCGCATCGATATTGGGCGTTTCATAAAACTTCGCCCCGTTATACCCGACGTCCGCCCAGCCAAGGTCGTCGGCCATAATGTATACGATATTTGGACGCGAGGGCTTTTCCGCAAGAAGCGAAGTGGCCGCAGCGATACTAAGTAAGAGTGTGGGAAGGAATTTCATGATTAGTTGAATTAACGAAGTTTGTTCTCGCCGCTATTTTCCGACTGGTTAATGGTCACCGGCCAACCGAGGAATTGATTTAAGATTTTACAATCCGTGGCATCGATCTGGAAGCGGAACGAATCAATGTGGTAAGTCCTAGCCTTGGTATCGATTGTAACCAATCCAAATCCATTCAGCCGGTCGAGTTTCGATTTCTCCTGAGCCAAGCTACTGCTCCGAGTCAACCCGAAGAGCGATCCGAGAGCAAAAATTTTGAGACTGAATCGCCTTGAAAGAGTTTTGATCGTCACTGGTTAATTACTGAACGCGGACCCAATCGACCTCAATTGTCGTGCCTTTTGGTGCCGAGAAGGAAAGCTGTAATGATTTAATTATTCCAGTCCACGAGTCGCCGAGGGGAATCCCAATCGTCGTAAATTGATCGTTCTTGGGAAATTCTGCGGAGCCGAGAGCTTCGCCGTTCGCCTCAACCTTCAATTCAGTCGCGCCGCTGCTCCGCAGACGGAGAGCGAATTTGCCTCTGTTCTTTCCAGTATCGATTTTCAATCCATCGCGGGAAATCGACCCACCTCCGGTGAGGAGATCGAAATCGAGAAAGCCCTGTCGTCCGGCGATATTGGTGAGGTCTCCATCAGATTGCCACCCCTCGGTCTGCCAGCCACCGCAATCGAATTCGAATTGCAGCTTTCCGTCGCTCGGATCGCGGCCATTGAACTTTTCCCAGCGGTCGGACAGGCCGTCGCCATCGGAATCAGTGCGCACTCTTTCATACTCGGCGTTCACTCCTTTGAAACGACCGTTGCCATTTTGCTCCAACTCGATCTTCGGCTCCTCGCCAGCTCCAAGGTCACCCTTGGCGACCCAGTCATTGAGAATCTTCCGATGCGAAATAAGCGTATCCTGATACTCTGCCAACTTCGCAAGATTATTCACCTGAGCCGGGTCCCTGACGATGTCGTAAAGCTCTTCGGCAGGACGTTCCCCAAAATAAATCTCGACCAGCTTCGGCGACAGAGTTCCAGCGGCGTAGGCCTCACGCAGGGCATCGAGGAAGTCGCGACCATCGCGGTATTGCGGCTGAAGAAAGACCCGGTCGAGTTTGTAATTTTTGGTGTAACGATAGCGGTCGGTGCGAATAGTACGCACACGATCGATGGTGTGGTCGCAGCGGTCGCGGCCGGAACCGACAAACGCACGCGCTTTGAAATCCGGGGCGAACAAATTCTGCCCCTCGATCCACTTTGGGTAGGGAATGCCACCCCAACTCAAGGTAGTCGCAGAGACGTCGAGGATCGAAACCAAATCATTGCGGACTTTCTTGGCGGAAGGCACCCATTTCTCAGGCCCCTTTATGATGAGCGGCACGTGAAGCCCGGCCTCGGTCGGCATCTGCTTGTGACGCACCAAGTTGTTGGCACCGTGATCTGAAAAATAGACCACGATTGTCGAATCCTCTAGGCCGCTCTCCTTGAGAGCTGCAAGAATTCCGCCAATTTTGTCATCATCACTACGAATGGCGTCGCAATGTTGCGCGATAACTTCCCGGTAAAGTTCATTGTTGGGGTAGTCAGCCGGGACTACGGCCGAGGCCCGGTCAGTCATGCGATTCTTCGGCCACTTTTTGGTACTCGTCTTACCGCCCTTCAGCTGGATCTGGCCGAAGAAGGGTTTGTTCTTAGGCAGGGAATTCCACTTCCCTTTAAGCTTGGGATAGAGTGTTGCTTCCGAGGTGAAGTTGTAGTCGGTCTTGCCAATATTAAAGGTGGTGTAACCGGCCTCCTGCATCAGCTCCGGCAAGGTCTTCATACCCTTCGGCAAAGGCAGCCCGGCCGGGCCACGCCGCGAACGATGTTCGTGGGCCCCAAAACGAAACTGGTAGGCTCCCACAATAAACGACGAACGGCACGCCGAGCAAACCGGAGCAGGGACGTAGGCTCGTTTGAAAAGCGTGCCTTCAGCTGCCAGCTGATCAACTACCGGCGTCTTACCCTTGTTGGCCTCATAGCCATAACACCCAATCCACGGCGAGGTGTCTTCCTGAACAATCCACAGGATGTTCGGCATTTCTGCAGCCGAAGAGAAAAGAGAGCTGACGACCAGCGCAATGCCAGACCGGAGAAAAGTGCGTATATTCAGTTTCATGCGAGTGAGACGATAAGAGACCTGACGCTACGGAACAACGCGAGGGTTTCTTCAAGGATAATTCAGATTCCAACATCCTGTGCCCTAAATCTGGGCAACGCTCAGTCTGCTGGACAGTTGGGGAAAATTCCGAAACTCTCAAAGCCATGATGACCGTCTACATAAAACCCGGCTGCCCCTGGTGCATTGATGTCGAAGCCTATTTGAAAC
>Ga0115013_10000187_pt1 | contig 40916 bp, 20 predicted proteins | sample SouAtlMetagenome_2_FD_88686 | JGI IMG/M metagenome (GOLD analysis project Ga0115013, IMG submission 88686) | Marine eukaryotic phytoplankton communities from Atlantic Ocean - South Atlantic ANT15 Metagenome | ecosystem: Environmental > Aquatic > Marine > Oceanic | place: South Atlantic Ocean...
GGTTTATTATGGCCAAGCCGATACAGGAAAGAAAGACTGATACAATTGGATGATTCATTCTGCAGAAAGGAGTATAGGATATAGGTTGAATTATACGACGAGTAATACAGCATTTGCGGGGTTTCAAAAATATCATCGTCGTGTGTGTAAGACGTTGTTTTCAGATTTAGTTGAGGTAGAGAAAAGAAACGCCTGAAGGTTTTGCCAATGATTCCGATGAAACGAAATGTCTGCGGCTCACGACTACGACCTCTATTTTCAAAGACCAAATGAGAAATTTCTGAACAATATAGTCTTTAAATTAAGTAATAATGATTCGGGATTGTCTGGCTATTCTCTCATTGGCACTAATTTCTGAACAATATATTTAAATTAAGTAATAATGATTCGGGATTGTCTGGCTATTCTCTCATTGGCACTAATGGTATCATATCGGAGCACTTTTCTTTGATTTGAGAGTGGTCCGATCTGTCACTGGAGTGTTTCGTTTCGTCGTGTATCGTGTATTAAAATGTGAATGTCTGCAAACATATGTTCGGTGCTACCAACGATGTGGATACAGTGGATGATGTAGCTATGATGAGCACAAATACATCCCCGCCTGACTAATAGTCAGGGGCAATGGAATACAGAGAGCAACAGAACATAGTCGGTGATCGGGTTCTTATTCTTCGGATTCACCTTCACTTTCCGCTTCCGACTCCTCAGATTCGGTTGCCGCTGGAGCCGGCGCATCTTCCTCGCCATCCTTGCTTCCAAAGTCGGGTAGCCAGCTCGGTTTTTCGAGTCCAAGCTCCTTCAAGAACCCGAATTGAAGGGAGGTCATCGAAGTTTTCGATGATGGAATGTTCATGGGCGCAAAAGCTTTAGCCAACCCAACAAAGAGGAACAGAACGGCAAAAAGAGTAGATCGAGTTTGGGATGCCATTTTGATTTAAATGTGTTTTGAAGTGAGATGTGGGATGAACATCGACTCTGCAAAAACGACAATTCCTACAACAGAAAAAAAAACAAGAACGCCAATGACAGATGATTGGTGTCAGAACTTCTTTTTTAGTCGGAGTTGAAAGGGAAAGCACGACCTGACCAGTGAGTCTTGGCAAACAAATTTATTTTTCAATCATTTTTACTAATTTGTCTAGTTTAATAAAAGTTCTTCAATTATTCAAAATAATAGTTTGACCTAAACAAGGCGATATGACAAACTGACATTGATTCGATCATTTTTTACTTCCCTCCTCCTCTTGAGTTCGTTTTCCGGTTGCTGCTCGTTTTGGGCCCCAGTTTTTTTGGGGATTCATAGGGAAACGAGAAATTCTTTTTTTCTTGTTTCCGTTTTTGGTCTCGCTCTGGGGTACTTTTTTCAGAGATTTTGGAACGGACCAGTCAATCTCTTTTAGAGTACGCTCGGCTGCTAGTATTTTCTCGGCAACACTTCCTTCCACTGGTTTCTTCTTCAGCGGATTCTTTTCCACCCAAGCTCGCATAATGTCCCAAACGACATAGCCAGGTGCATCAGTCTTAACAGCATCCGGATCCTTGTGGTACCCGCTCACCTTGTATCCAGCGTTGACAATAGCTCCTTTGAAGGCCCGGAGTGGAGGACTAGTACATCGCAAAGCCCGGCATAGACCTGGGAGCGTGTAATAGAGAGGAGTATCTAATTCCTCTGACACTGAGGTTAATAGACCCTGCAGCCGCGTTTTAGTTGCAATGCGAGTCATGTCCGGAAATTTGCAAGATTCGTCGGCTAGGCGCTCAAGAGCGACACTCACAACATCTTGATCGTGCAACGGGCCCAACCAGAGAGGTCCTCCTACCTTCAAGGGTGCTCCAGTCTCTGGACACTTCGAAGGTTCTACTCGTGAAGATTGATAACCATTGCCATTTTTTCCACCCTTTTGTCCATGGGGAATCGTCACAAACGAGGAACACTGCGTTGATTGGTATACATTGCCGTTGATTAGAGACAGGTCACTGACACCCTGTTTGTCGTTGTATATTTCAACAAAGACCCGAACGTAGAAATTCATCCCTACACTAAGAATAGGACGAAGAGTCCTTCCATATTTTGCCGCTGACATTGCAATAGAATGCAACAAAATTCGCAGGGCCAATTCTTGTAGATATTTTGCTGACTGAATGGGGAGACTCGCGTATCTTCCATATGCCGTCTCTGGGTGGGATCCTCCCAGGGCCGCCATATCAGTACAAGTAATACAAAGCAGACCTCCATTCTCAATCGCCTGCACAGCTCCATCTAAGAATGGTGCAGCGCTCCCGTATGGATCAAGGTCGATGACATCCCACATGGGTTGCTGTTTGAATTTAAGCTTTGTTTTCTCACTGAGCTGAAGAGTTTGGGGCCTGCGTGCCATATACATTTCGTGCGTTGCATCTCCATGGTTTACACAAATTCCATAGTTTCGATCAAAGTTATCATTCAGTATTAACGACGTGTCGATGCTGTTGTTCCGGATATTATCCCTCGCGCGTTCGACCGCCATTTCTTCCATGTCGTTGATCGTAACGTGCCGAACTCCTGCGACTTCCTTCCAGTATCGAATCGATCGTAGCCCCGAAGCTGCTAGGGCATCCAATACTGTGATTCCCTCACGTCTGCCTTCGCTCTCTGTGATTTCTTTTACAAGTTGACGACCATCCAAGGATTCCTCGTAGGATTTCAATTGATTTTGCAAATCTTCCTTCGAAATCCTCTTCTCCTTGTCCTTTTCCAACTGTCGCTGTTGGACAAGATAACTCTTTTTCTTTTTGACAGCCCGGCGAATAGCGCGTCTTTCGGCATAGAGACTGATCATCAAGATGGATAAATCTCGGTTTTGAACTTGGACAGGGTTGTAAAAAACCGCTGTTTCCTGGTCGGCAGCGACTTTCATGGTGACTGAGCCCTCTACAATCTCGGTGGCACCATTTTTGTCCACCGTAGTAACAGTATCGTCGTGTTTTCGTTTCGTAGTCATATCTGCGTCAGAAAAACGTCGTCTCCCGTTTGGGAGATCGTTATTAAGTGATGTGGATACACAACAGAGAGCAGAGCGGCTTCCTTTTTCCCTGCTCTGTTTTGTTAAAAACGAAGATAGGAACCTTATTCGGATTCCACGATAAGACAACGAAGTCGAAGGAAGTTTAGAAAAGGCGAAAATGATTTAGAACGATATTGTGAGACCCATTCCACCATTGTCAGTGGTTGAGCAATTGACATTCGTGGTTGGCAAAGATTGTCGCCGCGATTTGCAAACCAAAAACGATCGATGATTGATGGGTGGAGATAACTGGCAGCGGGACTCAAGCGAAATCTGTACGTCGACTTCCCTGGCTACTGGACTACTTGGATTCGGAAACGTCGCAAACGTCATCATCAAAACGGATCCAATTTCCGGAAAAAATAGATCTATTTATTCTACAGCGCTAAAGCACGCCTTTAGCGAAAACGTTGAACGCTGAAGATACTATGTACTTCAGATCCGTCCATTCTATCTTGTCCGCCTAACGACACAAGTATTCCAAGTCAAACCAGGAATAAATAACTCATTCTTCTTTGAACCATCCTACGCATTTATCATGATCCGTTTTTTCTCTTGGTGTCTTATCTTCGCGTCTGCTTCGGCCTTTTCGCCAGCGCAACCAAGATCATCGTCCTCCTTTTCGTCTGCCCTGTCAATGGCACTGGTCGACGACGTCTGCGTGACCCTCGTTCCGAAATTCAAAATAAAGGAGGGTATGAGGGATGAGTACATGGCAAACCTTCCCAAGTTCCTAGAGCTTGTGAAGGCCAACGAACAGGACACCTGCCTCCATTATGGCTTCGTTGGACCCACAGAAGATGGCTTCGTTATTTGTCGCGAAGGTTATAAGTCAGCCGAAGGTCTGCTCTTCCACCTGCAGAATGTCGACGAGCCGCTTCAGGAAGCGCTACGATGCGCCGATATCGTCAGCCTCGACGTCCAGGGACCGCCTTCCGAATTGGAAAAACTCAAAGAGCCCCTTGCTGGTCTCGGTCCTACGTACTACGAATTGCAGCCAGGGAGCATGCGTTCGGAGACCCTTTGAACGCAATAATTTGAAAAAGTTAATGTTAATATAAAATCAAGATGCACCATAATAACTCTCAATTTTCTGCACTCTCTGTTAATTTTGATGCTCGACAACGGTGCAGAGACACCCAAAAGAATCGGTCCTTCCTCTATGGTCGCAAAGAATCGATTACAAAAAATAATATATTTCTAAACAAGTTTCATTCAAATGAGTATTTTGTGATAAAAGCAACCCTTTCTGTTTTGATAAGTTTACAGATCTCTAAACACACCATGAAATTAAAAAACAAATTAACACTACCGAAAACAAATCGTTTATTATGCTATCCATCATCAAGAAATACGCTTCGCCTTTACGAGCAAACAAGAGTATGCAAAAGCTCCAGCACGAGTGTTCTGTTTATCAAATAGGGGAACGCTTCGGTATCCTTCTCGTATGCAAGAAACTGGCATCGAAGATCCCCCTATCAACTCTTCTCCTTCCTCTGTTTTATTCCATACCGTGAAGGCGAGGATTGCTAGAGATGGATTGGTCGCTTTGAAAATAACTCCTATCATGTCGTCGAACACTGGGTTCAAGCCGTTCTTTTCGACAGTTTTGGTGATGTGCTCTCCTTTCCGTTGTTCTTGATCACCGCCAAAAATGTTGATTTTCACAAATGGATTTATAAATGCAGAATTGCTCTGCTTCGGATCAGGAGTTGGCAAGCAACTTCCGCATAGCACATTGATCTTCCAACTTTCAGGTCTTTCTGGAACAGAATCATAGACTCGCAGAAAATCAGGTTTGAGCGTATAACCACATGATCCATTGCGCCGGAACCGACCGTCTGCCTTTAGTAAATGTTCATCATACGTGCTGTAATTTAGGGCAACAAGTTGACAGCCAAGAGACCACTGGAACAAAGGATCCGAATTTAGTTTTGATGAAAGTTTAGATTCTTTCCAAGAACGAAAGCTCCGGCATAAATTTGACGACGTAAATTTTTTGAAGTTGAGCATATTTTCCTCTCTACTTTTGCCGGCCATCTGTTCAAGTTCATTGTCGACAAAACTGTGGACATGGGTAGTCGGAAGCTGTAGACTTTTTTCCCACCGTTTGTGCTTCGTTGTGTGCAAAAACGTCATTCCTGCCAGCTGCGTAGGAATTTCGACAACACGATCAGACTTGAGCTTGTACTCCTCCGCACGTTTGACAATACATCGCTTCTCGGTAACGACTGACTGTGCATATTGGGATTCATCAACGGCAAGCTGCGCTTTCTTCATAAGCGACCTAGCGTTATTAACAGCCAACAGAGCATTTTTATCTTCTTGGCGCTGATTTAACGCAGCTTTTTCATTGAGTGCAGCTTGCTGCATTGTATCGTACAACATATTGTCGGATTTTTCGTATTGTTTTTTCAATTCGGTCGCTCTCTCCTCCGCTTTCTTTTGTATTGTCTTCCTCTTTTCATATTCAACGAGGAGCTGAGATCTTGTTTCCTTCCGCTTTTCGGTGATGGAATAAATGTCTTCGAAGCCACTATTTTTGTAGTTTTCGTTTGCCTTCGCTAAACGATCGGCTTCTTTCCGACTGGATGATGCTTCAGCATCTGCCTGTGCCGCTGCCCTTTCGGCTTCCTCAAGTTGAGATTTGAGACCTGCTTTGTAAGAACCTTTTTCTTTTACGTGGGATTGTGCTCTATCTCTCGCTACTTTTCTCAAGTTCGCGGCCTCCCTTTCTTCATCGGCGTGCTCTGCAAGATCTTCCGCGGCATGCGAACTCTTATCGACAATCCTCCTAAATTTGTTCGCAACTTCTGCTTGCTTCTTCCATTGATGTGCTTTCTTTTCGAATGCATCTTGTAACTGAGTCCGTTGCTTCATTATTGTATCTATCTCAGATGCCAACTTCTCAATTCTCAAAATAGCTTCTTTTCTTTCTTCCAACTTTGCAGCGTGCTTGGCGTGAACTTTTCCGCCTTTTACCATAGATTCGTTTTTCTCTTCTTCCCAATGGTCTCCAACACTCCGCTCCTCTCGCAGATATTGACTACTTGTTTCGATTAGTTTGATTTGCTTGTCCAACTTTTCTACTGATTGAGCAGCATTTTCAGCCTCGATTTTCATCGCCTTTTCTTTCCTAGCTGTCTCTACCAACTCTTCGTGCAGAGCTCCAGCTTCATGTTCTAGAGTCTCCTCCTTCCGAGTTTCCTCTGCGGCACGTGAGCGATCTTTTTGTGCTGTAGCAGCTGCTCTTGCAGCTCTTGCCTCGGTTTCTGCTGCTCGCTTTTCGCTAATCTTCGCCTCTGTCATGGCCGTATTCACCACATTATTCGCACTATTCTCCCCCGTTTCGCATTCTTTGAGCATTTGACGAAGCTTCTCAATACGGCGATGTGCATGTGCGGCGAATTCTTTTTTCTCTCGTGCTACCCTAGCCGCCTTTTGGTATTTTGAAACAACTCTTTTACCCTTAACATAAGAAGTTTCCATTAACGATTCTGCTTCGCGTAACCTTGTCGTTGCATTGTTTAACTTTTGAAGCGCAAGATTCGCATCCTCTGCCTTCTTCAAGGCGTATTGCTCGGCTTCGGTAAAGGTCAGTTTTGCAGACTCAACAGTCTCGGCAAAGAAGTCTGCTACTTCGACTCCTTCTTCCTGCATTTTCTCGAGTATATCCAAGCGTTCATCCATATCTTTATCGATATCGTCTTTTTCATTCAGCTGTTTCAATAGGTCTGCGACAGCTTCGTCCGATAAACCTGTGTTGCGAATCAGCATGTCAGCGTGCTTGGCCGCTTCCTTTGATTCTCTTTGCAAAGAAGCGACCTCGACCTCAACTTCTCCCGCTTTTAATTCTGCTGCCTCAAGTTCTTGCTTTGCAATATACAAAAGCTCTCCTGGAGTATGCTGTATAAATTTCTTCAAGTCCTTTTCTTTGTATACGCGAATGGGTCCGTTCACATCAAATCCCACTACGGTGCCCTTCTCGATTTCATCGTCTTCACTCGATACTGCAGTGGGAATCGTCATGTCACCGATTTGGTAGAAGTTCTCTTCGTTCTCGTCATCGAAATCATCATTAATAATCTTCGCTCCATCTTCGATTGTAGCAGGTCTTTTTCCCATGATCAAAACTCTTCCCTTCATCGACTCAGGACTCGGCAATAAATCTGATGAGTCCATCGACCCCGAGTTATCTGGAACGACAATCAAGCCATAAGCTCCTAAGTCGCGGTAAATATAGTTGGCAAGTTTTTCTTGAACAGCATAGGAGCAATGGTTTTCAATGTTTAATATAATAGGAAACGAATCTTTGTTAGCAAGCAAATATTGTCGTATAGCCTGCAGGGGTACCCGAACATTTAAGTGAGAATCATCGGTCGACAATGGTTTGTCTCTAGCTACGACAGGTTCCACAATACCATCGGGTGCCTTTACAACCCCATCATATATATCCAATTCGAGGCACTTGACCCCTCGGTAGAGGACAGCTAGGTACATTTGTACATCTAAAACGGGTTCATCACGGTTCCAACAATCAAGATACGTATCATGGCTTGTCATGATCCAATAACTACTCAGAGGATGGGTCATGTCGTCTGCAGCAACCTTGCCCTTGCGGGGGTCCATCAAATCGTTTGCGTCGGAGAGCAGGAAATCCATAAATTCTGACTTTGTCAGCCGCCGGTCTTCAGGAGCACTGTTGTCGTCTTCGTCCGATGGAATGTCGGCCGCAAGGTCCTTGAAAGATTTTTGTGCGTGAATAGCCTGAATTACTTTCATGGCTTCACCCATGGTAGCTTTGAATTCTTTTTGGTGCGAGCGGATAAAACTCAAGAACGCGACAGGTGATATTGTCATATCGGTCCCCTCTGTTTGGTTTATCTTTGTTTGCAAGGGGTCCCTTGAGCCATCCTTGTTTAGAATAGGGACAGGATCGCTCTCAAGTATTTCATGCCACAATCGCAGAGTAGGGTCTTGCTTCGTAAATTTTAGCCCCATTGCGGCTATGCTTTGAAAATGTAGATCCTTCAACAACTCGGCTACAGCCCAGGGAGGCAATCCAGAATCTAGAAAATCCAGCTCGGTGCCAAGTTCCTTGCAAGCGCGTTTCAATTCGGTCTGCATGTCTCGGTAGAGTTTTTTGGCATCAGCCTTATCGAGAGGCGCATTTAGACGATTACAGAGATTGGCCCATTCTCCGATTGAAATCGGAGTACGGAGTCCTATTCGACCCATGTCGACCCAATGGTGCTGGAACAACAGGACAGATCGTTGCATCCATCGCCGTTCTTCCTGGTGTAATTCTAATAATTCTTCGAGCGTCTCTGCGAGGTGGACGAAATCTTGTTCGTCCGCCAAACACAAGTCCAAACAATCGTATCCACCATAATATGCACACGAAGAATTTACGCTTTCGTCCCCCGCGACGCCACTTGCAACACTCGCATTGCCGCTTCTTCGGTTGCCAGTGAGACTCATCGTTTCCGCGAAGCTATCCAATAATCCTTCTCCAGGCAAATACAATGGAGAATATGGCGTTCGTTCAGACAAGGTTTGCCGGTATACAATTGACAAGCTAGTCTTTTCGTATTCTTGCAACATAATATTGGAATTGGATGCAGCACTTTCTTCCGTCTTAAAATGGTTGTGATCATCGGAATAGTGGTGTTGCATCAAAAACCTGTTACTAAGCTGCCCCCTCACAATGCGATCTATTCGAGACACATCTATGACCTTTGTACTGCTGGGATCCTGGCTGTTGCCCGTTGCCGCTCGGAACAAGCCCTTCAATGATTTTACGCGGTTGGTAGTGATCAATATGCTGCAGTTGTCGGGGGATACCGCCAATCGGCGAGGCTGCAATTTGCCGTTCTGGGAGGAACAGAAGCAGAGTGAGGAAAAACGTTCGTTGCAAGCCAATACGCACAAAACGGCTCTTGCCGCCCTCTTCAATGAAAAAAGTATCGAAACTGCTTCAAGGACAATCTGTATGATTTTTTAAAGACCTACCTTGCTGATCTTGAAAACTTCAATTCCGGCATCAGTGTCCGTTTTGAGCTGCTTACGATCCGCTCGAAGGTATGGATGGAGTTTTGCGCCCGCTAGAGATACACGAGATATCTTTCCATCGATAACTTCCACAGAGGGAAGGTCTATCAAACCGGCCTGCCCGCAGAGTACGTTGCTAGCCATGCTTTAGTAGTTGGTCCCTCTTCGTAAAATACTTGGTAAAGACTTCGGTACTTCGTCTAGGCAACCGAAAGAGTTGTCACGGCGTCTCAGACCTTAGAAGACAGATGATGATATAAAGAGTAGGAATAACAAGACTGATGAGCATGTCAGACAATCATCTTTTTTTAAAAAAAATATAGCATTCGGCTACGTGTACTCGGCGGGCACGCGAGAACGCGCGCACCGCTTCAATAAATATAATTTTAACCGCCAAATCTTTGACTGAAAGGCTGGACTCAAAAATGAGAGGGAGACTCAAAAAAATCTTTCGGGACAAACAAAATCTCCACACGATGCAGATGAGATCTGTGAAAGTATGAATGAACGCTCCGATGGTATCGTGGTGCTGGACGTCGGTGGGACACAGTTCACGTCGTCCGTTACAACCCTCGCTAGTTCGTCCTCGTATTTTGAACGTCGTCTCTCTAAGGAATGGCAAGGAAAACACCCAGAAACGCGAGCACACATAGTCATTGACCAAGATCCACACCTATTTTCGATCCTACTTTCCTACATGCGACTTGGTTCTATCGAGGCTGACAAACTGACAACACCTGTGATTTTGCTTGCAATGTTTTTTGGAATGGATCAACTACTAGACGCCGTCAGGATTGTTGCGATACGTTCAAAGTTCGAAGGGAAAAAATTGGCCATTTATGGGGCTGCTCAAGCCGCACTCTTGATGAGAGAGAACGACGTCAAGAAAAAGTTCGCATCTTTGACCATTTGCCATCCAGAATTTGTTACGTTTTCTGAGAGCCGTGGCGTTGATCCTGATTTTGTTTTTTTTGTTGAGGTTCAAAACAAAGATGGGACGGTTCACAGACCCTCCAATTATTTTACATTCGTTGATGCCTTGAATTATCTAAGCAAGTCTGGATATACAAGATACGATAAGGAGAAATTCGAACCGAGTCAATCTTATAGTGCCTGTATCGCACGGATGTGGTTCTCAAAGCTTATCGTTGAAGATCACACAGAAAATATGAATTGCTCCGAAGATTTTCCTTGGAATTATTTTGCGTCGGAGACAAACTCAATAAGAGAGAGCGACACAAGCATACCTAAGAAATACCCAAGAGAATATTGCTGCATCATTGATAATGACGAGAATGGAGACGAATTGAATCATATGGATTCAAGTATATTAGAGGCAGATATTGGGGTCGTGACCCAAGAAATCGAAATTAGTGGTCATTTCTTGGATCAGCCAACAACTGGGGAAATACGAAGCGCAGTGCTAGATGATATTGATTCGAAGATTAAAATATACAATTGGCTTCAAAATCAAGGATATACAACTCGTGAAAAAGAGTTAGAGAGTGCCTACGCTGCAGGAATCAAGATCTTCAATCCAAAACGTAGAAATCATGTTGATGTCACTGTTTGGTCTCGCCCTGTGGCTGTGAGTCGATAATTGGATATTTGATCGATCTGGAATCAAGTCTGTAACACAAACGCTGACGAGAGCAGAAGGATAGATTCGGATCAAATTGCTCGAAACGAGATTAAACAAAAATTTTGAGGGTCCAAAGTCCTTTCGAACAGTTGCATGCTTTCCTCGTCTGGAGGTCCCATGTGCACCCTCCCTGCAGCCAATCGTAATTATGATGAAGCTTGGGAGTGGTCATTGTTAATGATTTTTTAGATCTGGAATGGGATGGCAAAGGGCTGTGGGTGCAAATCCCCATCCAGGGTGGCACTGGCCACACCACCCCACATTTGAGCAAGTTGGCAGGCCGGGCCCCCCTGGCCTCCTCCTGTGCTGCGTTGGGGGCCTGGCAAGGGTGGCACTGCAGGCTGCCACACCACCTGCGCCACCATGCCAGCCCAAGGCAGGTGTGCAGAGGACCTCCCAGCCATTGCCAACTGAGCATGCGCACTTTGCATTTTTGCACATTTGATGGTCCTTTTATTTAAGGAACACCCTCCGAGAAAGAGAAGCAAAACATGAACACTTCCCCGCATTTTTGTCATTTCATCGTTGATCATCATAATTGATGGGACCGCTTATTTATTTATTGAACACCGTCCCAAGAATGATGTTGTCATATCTACATTGGTGACGCGATCTAAATGCAATGCTGTATACAGGATTTGATAGGCCTTGAAGTTCAATGAGAATCTTATCGTAAAAATTAAAAAGAACGTAGAATCAATCTTGTTCCCGCGCGCTACCAAAGACATATTTTTTAAGAATTATTTACTTAATGCTCGTTCAGATTAACTTGAAGTTCGAAAGAGCGATGGGATTCAAACAAGAAAAAGTAACCATGCATGCAGGAATGGAAATAGCCCAGTGGTTGAAGTTGGTTGAACAAAGACTATAATTGCTTTACGAACGCAGTTGAGTATTTTTTGTTTGCATAAGTAAAATGGTTGAGGTAATTTTGCTTGCTTAAGTAAATCGTTTGGGTAAAAGAGCCTAAGTCTTGAAGTTTTGGGGAGGTGACGAATTCTTATTCACCCTTACGATGCCGAAAGTATTCTCACTGGTCGAGACTGGAGTCTAAATGAGGCGTTGGTAGCCCGTAATCCTGCTCAGGCAGGTTCTCACCCCCTCATAAGTCTAATCACATTTTCTAAATACCATAAACAATCGCAATTTCAAACCCTTCGTTCACCTTCCGAGAGAGGAACACACTGTTACCACTTCAGCGATCCGTCGCTTTTGAGTGGGGTTGGGATTAAATACGATCGAAACTGTTACAAGAAATAGGTGTTACACTTCAACAACAAAATTTCACGAACAATTCGAAACCGTTGTCTCACAATTTTAGAAAAGCAACTTTTGCAAATACATTCCACACATCTCTAAAATGTTGGCCCTATCTTTCGGAATGAATAACGATTTCCCTTATGCTTCGCTACTCGAACGGTCTGCTGCCATGTCCAAGAAAAGTTTCCAACAACAAGAATCTCAACGACTCCAGGAATCGTTGCGTGCTAGTCAAATGAGCAGCAATGTCGGCGGACACATCGAATGGAAACCCGAGCATTTTCCTCACAAAATGTACGATCTTTTAGAAGACGTAGAACGCAAGGGACTCGACGACATTGTTTCCTGGTTGCCGGATGGCAAATCTTTCAAGATTCACAGCCAGATTGGATTTGAACAATCGATCATGCCCCTTTATTTTTCCGGAATGAGTTCGTACAAGTCTTTTCGAAGACAATTGAATCTCTATGGAATTTATCAGCACCGTCATCGCCCCAACCAAGATGCTAATGGTAAGTTTTGTGACCTACGATGTTTCGATCTATGAATAGACTTTCATTAGTCGCACAGGACTTCTTTCTCACACAACGTGCATTGTTATCACAGCTTATTCGCATGAACTTCTCATTCGAGGACAACGCCATCTTTGCGACAAAATCGCTCGCAAGAAAACGAACACTACGAGCAAGAAAGCAGGATCCTCTTCGTCGAAGAACAATTTCGGCGCCGACAAGAGTGGCAACAAGAAACGAAGCCGAAGTTCCATGCTCGCAATGATGGATCAGAGAAACATTAAGAGCGCTCCCGAAACCCGGGTTGGACAACAGGGCGCCGCAATGGCAATCCCTAATTCTGCTAAGTCAGCCAGCGTCGCTGACATGCAAGCAGCTTCTCTAAACGATCTCATGATGAGAAGAAACATGCTTATGAAGTCGGTATACGGCGATGAAATGGCGGCTCATCCAAACCCTGTCGATCTTGCCAACGTTGCTAGTCTTGACAAGAACGTGAGCAACATGAATCGCAATGTCAACAACGGCAACGTGTTTCAATCCTTCATGGGTCAGTATTGGGGAGATTTGCCCGACACTGTTTCTTCGTCGCAAGTTGTTGACGAGATCATTGCCACATTTCATCAGCGCGAACAACAGCGTTAGACATTTTTGAGTTGAAGCTTTTCCATCCCCGACTTCATACAGCGTGATTTGAACCAACCATTTTTTTCAAATTTTGTCCATGAACATGCATTCATCAAGGAATGCAAATTTTTATTACATATTATACACAATAAGAACATACTAGTAGATCACTAATTTTTCAAAGTCAACCAAACAATCTATACATTTAATTTATACATTTATTTCTTAGAGCAAAGGAATCGGACTGTTGCGTCGCACACTCGTTTGTGTTGTTCATCGAGTGGTAATGATCTGCTGCCTGTTTCCTCCGTCCCATCTTCACCGAATTGATAAACGGTTTGATAACTACCAAATCCTTCGTGTGTACCTCCGGAGATATATTCCGTTCTGGTAGAGGGAGGGAAAAAAGCATCGAATTCGCTTTGCCTTGATTGGAACATCTCAACGAGTTTGTCATTTGTCCCCTGGAGGATGAAAATTTCGGATTCCAACTGATCAGATATGTCTGTTGCGGCATCAACGAATGCCGCAACGCCCCATAAAACCATTTTCTTCCCAAGGACTACTTTGATATCGCTCGGCATCTCCTTTTGTTGATCGTCAGAAAAGGCGCGGAACAACTCAATAGCTCCAAAGCAACCCATAGAGTGACCCACGAGGTTCCATTCAACAGGTTTAGCCAACGACTGTACTTGTACAGGGTCTTTATTAGAAGATTGAAGATTAAGATAGGATCTTTGGATGGAATCCGTTATTTCTTCAATTGTTCGTTTTGCGGATTTAAGGTTCAATCCGAAACGGCGACCAGCGAGACGTAGGGGTTCGAGAGACACCACAGCTACAACAAACCCTTCGTCTGACAGACGAGCGGCCACTTCCGCATATGCGTCGTGGGGCACCAAGGCCCCAGGAATAAATAGCAAGGCTCTCGGATTTTTGGCTTCAGTACCATCACTAAAATTTTTCAAGGACGATGGCAAATAGACGTCGTATCGACGAGTCCGATAGGCCCGTTGATGCTGAATTCGTAACTTAAGCGTTTCAGTGGCCCTGGCTAATGTAAATACCGGGGGATTTAAAAGTGTTTGAAATGATTTGAATAGTATCGACAACTGAGAACCAATTTGATGGAAACATTGGAGACTCCACGGAGAAATCAACAGAGCAATTAGCGACTTGGGTGTTGAGATTGTTGAATCCAATCGATTGGGTCGTAAGATTGTGAAGATTGTGGAAGCCGGTTGATTGGGTCGTAAGATAGTGAAACGCAGGATAAAGAGAACCATAATTGGGAGCAGTAGTCCCGCCGTGCTTTGGACCATTGTTGAGAGTTCGAAGGAAGAAAGTGGCCCTTTCCTCGATTCGTTCTCGATGATTCCCAGCCATATTAAGGGCGAGAAAAGTTTGACCCGATCTATAGCTGATGGATATTTCGTTGGTGACAAGAAACCATCGTCTAAAATATTTTCCTGCATCACTCCATCTCTATCATGGCATAGTGAGGAGACCAAATTATCGCCGCTCTCAAAACCCACGGCCGCTTTTATTCGCATCCTATTGAAGATGTTGAGTAGCCTGGCTATCTAGAAAAGATATGCGGTGAGATGTTGTATGAGCTGTGATTGCTCGTCGAAAGAAACAAACTAGTACACCCGAGTCTGAGATATGAAGTCAACGGCAAAAGGGTTAGGATCGAATCAAGTTTTCTTGTTGGGATCTTAATGACTAGGATGCTCGTAACCTTTCCAAGATACCTCCGCATTTCAATTTCATCTCTTTCCAACGACTGATTCATTCATGATCCAGGGAGGCCGGCGCGCAAACGATAGAATTTTCTACAGTCGTAATTAATTTTTAAAAGTTGAATTTCTCGTCTCAATTTTGGACAAGAGAGGCCTCTGGACCAACAACACCATCGCCAACAATTCGAATGACTAGGAGTAATTTTCATCGGAGAAACATGAAGTAAAAGATCGACGACAGGCATTGCCTTTTCGTAACGTACGTCGTCATCAAGGTTTCCAGTTATCTTTTATAGTACCATCCAATTCTCTGCTGATAGCTAACAGCAACAATAGCATCATCCGGCATGCAAAAGCTGATCACAATAGCTACTGTCTCGTCGTCGATTTTTTCAACGATTGCCACAAGCAATGTAAAAGATGGTCGCGAGTTCGGATATAAAAGGAGAATCGTGAGTAGGCGTCAGGGCCTTCGCGGACAGTTTCCTGTGGTGGAGGCAGCTATTATGGCAGATTCTAGCACTGATAGAGGGAAACGAAAAAGAACACGGAAACTTTCTGATGCTGGTCTACCACCCATGACTTCTTCAGCGATCCAAAATTTGGCAGTAACTTGGGACGATGTTCCTATAGTAGATGGATCTCTGCAACTGTTACCGGCAAGCCACGACAACGACGACTTTTCACCCATCACACCTCGCATTGTTGGTGGATCTGATGATTCCGATTTGGGTTCCTTTGTCATGCATCTTTCGCATGATGGAGTGTGGAAATTCGCTGGTTGTGGTGGGACTCTCATCTCTAGGTGCCACGTTCTAACGGCCGGCCATTGCTTCTCTGGTGATCGAGCCAACCGAACCAAAGCCGTATATGTCAATGCATGGAGACCTTTTTCAAAGAATATTGATTCCAAAACGGGCAAGTCCGAACCATCACACGTGTCATTAGTCGATTTAGACAACACATTTGTGCATCCAAAGTTCAACAACACTGGGAATTTGTATGATGTTGCCGTTGTGGGGTTGAAAACGTGCATACCCAACGAAACATCAGATTTATTCGAAGTGATGGAACTCGCGGATAACGACTTTTGGTGGGAGAAGTACCTAGATCTGTTGGATAACGAAAATCACTCTAACGATATCCTTGATTCGGCTACCGAGACTCGTGTCGCTGGATTTGGGCAACTCGATGTCAACGATCTTTCCGTACCACCGACCCTTCAATCAGTGGATGTGTCGCTCTTCGGTCGAGAGGATTGCCAAGCGATGTATAACTCGAAACTCTCCTTTTCGACAAGTGACTTGATCCAACCCGATATGTATTGTGCTGGAGCACCTAATGGCGGAAGAGACGCATGTCTGGGTGAGTAGTAATGCTTTCGTGTGATTTAATGCTCTGTGAGTGCCAACGACTATTAAAAACTCATCTTATTTATGAATTTTACGTTCAATAGGCGACTCGGGTGGTCCACATTACTACACTGATCCCGTAACGTCGAGACGAACGCAGCTGGGTATCGTTTCATGGGGTATTGGATGCGCCGAAGAAGGATTACCTGGCGTCTATACTTCTGTAGCTTATCACTACAATTGGATACGCACTGTCGTGTGCGGTGATAAACGTCTAGGGGATTTTGGTATTTCAGCTTCTTCTATCTCCTCGCAAACTCCAGCTACGGCGTCGTCTCCACTCAGGCTATGTTTACAATATGAAGTTCCTTCCCCGAACAACTCCGTTCGAGGCGATTCTGTTACCATTGGTGACGACTTGAATAGTGAAATCAAAGATGAGCCTGAATTAGAAGCGGTTGCATCCAAAAGCTGTTTGAAAGAGGATGCCGCCTGCATCAATGACGGCGACTGCTGCGACTCCTTAGAATGTTCCAAACGGGATAAATTCTGCAAACTTCCAGCGCGTCAATCCAAGGTAAGTCTCGATATAGCACTTATGTGAAAATTAGTTGACACAGTGTAGAGCAACGATGCGGCCTAATTACTTTGTCATGATCGAATTATCATGTCTATCGACTAAGCACTGTCGTTTTCTTTCGCACTCTTAGGGAAGAATCACCAACGGAAAACACGGAGGATCTGGCTCTTCTCAAACGATAAGAACTGGATATACTAATGGTGGGCCTAGTTAGCATTTGACATTGACTATGACTGCAATATCGCATTGACTATAAGTGGCATAGGGCAAGTTGTTGGCACCAAAATCCATACTCAGTGAAGTAAGAGAACGTTTTCTTTCGTTTAAACAAAATATATTAAAGCTATAAATTATAGAGCTTACAGTTCATCATTAATCCTTTAACGCAATGTAATAAAACTGGCTACAGGCTAGCCACAAAAACAACTCATCTTCAAACAATTCCGACAACAAACCACCCGGCAATCATCAGAAGCCCTCCGAGTGGTGTGATAGGCCCTAAGATCATCTTCGGCCCGAAATCTAAAGCTAAGCAATAGATCGATCCGGAAAAGAACAGATTTCCAATTCCCATCAGCTTTCCCGCGAGCATGTGCTTGCTTGTGATGTGTTCCGTTGAAGATGGTGATGAAGAAGCTGCTGCCGCTAGTGCCAAGACAGCGGCTGCATGGAAAAGTTGATAATTTGTAGCAGTCTGCCACATCGCTGTTGTTCCATTCTTTGCCAACGTATCTTGGAGGGCGTGAGCTCCAAACGCTCCCATACCAATACCCACAACGCCCATCAACGAAGCGACTTTTCGCAGCAGCGAGGCATTCTTGCCGTTGTTGTTGCCGGCTGGACTTGCTGACATATGGTTATCAATAATCTGTTCGTCTTCACTGGAAGCAGTGGAAGAGAGAAGACCCTGCTCTTGTAGATCTTGGTTCATTATCGTTTATGCAATAGAAAGACACTTTTGATTGAAGTTTTTGCATTACTCGTAGTATGTTTTTTCGAAAAAAGAAAGATACATGTCACCTGAGAGGTTCCGATAATTCGCCGAATGGAGTTGGGAAAAATAACAGTATTGGGGGAGACACGTTGGCAGCAAAAACAAAAGACATGCATCCAAGAAACAGACCACTGGCCCCAGGGGGCAACACGAGCCCACTCTGGCTTGCTTTGGCAATGGCAGCCAAGGGAGCCTGCGGGTGAGGCGGCTTGCTGCCACAAGAGAGCCCAACTCATGAGGGGGTGGCTGCTGCTGGGGCAAGTGGGCCAGGCTGGCGCTTGGCACAATTGCGTGTGTGGGCTGGTGCGCCAGCATCCCCCAAATGGGGTTGGGGTTGCCCTCCTGTGGTGCCACCTTTGGCACTCCCCTCCTCACATGTGGGCACGATGGCAGCGGCACCTGCCAAAATGGCCAGGCAAGTTTGGCTGCGCTTGGTGCCGCCCACGAGGGAGGCAAAAAGTGGGGATCCTCTGGGTGTCACTTGCACATTCAACAATCAGCGCCACTGACTGGGCTTGCATCCTCAGGGCAATGAATCTTTTGTGGGCTTCATCTCAGATGCCTTGATTCAGAATTAATAACGAATCTGTGTAAGCAAACAAAACTACTGGTATTGCAGATTTCATGAAGTATTCATGACTTTCTTTAATCTTTGCTAATCTCGTTCACCCGAAGTTCCTCTAATCTTTCATCCAAATCATCTTCCCTTATGAACAACAAGACACGCTTTCCGTTGTCGTCAAGAGGTTGGGTGTTCTTGTTGTCACTGTCAGGCATGACTACCAAAATTACTCGTTCGTCGCTGAAGGCAACCTCGAGATCAACTCTACGAATGTTATCACCAGAATCGGACTTGATTTCTTTCCCAGTTCCATCAACCATTCGATCCATGACGATTTGCACTGCTTGACCATCGGTCGAGATTTCTGTAGTTCCTTGCAGCTGATTCTTGACATTTGGAAATGGGCCAATGAGACTAATGACTTCCAAAATTTCTATTCTATTTCTTCCAAGGCAGTTCATAAAAACCTCCTGCATTCGAGCGAGTGGCACCTTGTGTAATCCCGTTCCGAGGTGACAGATAGCTTCATCGCTACCGACCCACGCCAAGCGATAATCATTTCTATCTCGTCCCGATAATAGCGGGCGCAAATCACTGTTGTTATTGGAAGGAATTTTTAGTAATTTCTCCACGACATTCAAAATATCGCGTACATTTCCAGTTCTTTTTTGTAGTACCTCTTGTAGCTCGTCAAGAACGACTTGAATCCTTGCACTCCTCGCTTCGTCGACTACTTTTTGTGCGCTCTGTTTCTGTCGGCGCTCGCTTTTTGCTGAACGGCGACTCTTTTGTTTCTGAACAGCTTGGACTTCACCACTGCTATTATCGCTAGAGTCTTCCAAAAATTTTGCGAGATCGGGAGATATTTCCGATGATACAGTATTGGACTTTTTGATACTGCTCTTTTTCTTTCGAGAGTTGGCTGCCTTTCTTTGCTGCTTGGTCGACCGTCTCGGGGTTCGGGTAGCTGGCTTTCCGGTACCGTTTCCCGTATCTTCACTATTGATACTGCCCAGACTTCCACGTTTTATCACCCTTCTCCCATACAATTGGGTCTTAGGCGGTGTAGTCGTTCTGCCAACGCCGCAGGTAGTCGGTACTAGGCCAAACCCATCGACAAGAACAGATAGACACGAAACGCCCAAGACGAAACGAACGGAAGAAAGCATTACCATTTTTGTAGCTTTCTACGTTCGATTTAATTTCCTTTGAACTAGTAAGTAGTAAATGTAAAAGTAATTACAACAGTTACTGGTTTGGCACAACGAATTTGTTTCGTCAGATGTGTCATGAAACATCGGGATGAATGATTATTATTTGAAATGCTGATGCAACATTCTACTTTATTTCATTAGGGATCACGATAAAGTGAATGACGTTACAAGTTGCAGTCGAGGCTGTGACTCGCCCACCAACCTGTCCCGAATGTTTGTTGAGTCACGATTGTATATTGACATTCAAGGGCTTCTCAATCCGCTGAGCATGGATCGTCTCAACTAGTGGACATCCTTTTTGTTGGTGTTGATCTTGCGCTGCAGGTCTGCTCATTATGGTTTGCTATTTGACGCGGCCAACGATGCCCTCAGGCTCCCAGGGGTTGGGTGAGCCGGCCCCCAAAATGTGACAATGAAGATCCCTACACTACAGTAGTTTATGGCATATTGCTAGATCTTCGGTTTTGATATTCTTGTTTTGAGAAGTATTATAAATTAGGTTCTGACTGCTAAATCTACTTGAGACGACAAAATATGTAGAGCGAGTTTTGTGTACTCGTCAATCATGCCAAATCCTTGAATCTCCATTATCTTTCCCAAGATGTCAGCGCAATACATATCACGCGAAGCCCCCAATCGTTTTTCAAGCTCCTTTAGCACCATCTCGGCTCCGCAATGTGAATTTGTAACTATAGAAATAATGACCTGCTTCTTTATCTCGCACAAGCCTTTGCTATGACTGCCCTCAAATAGGATGCCAAAAAATTCTCCGTTCAAGCGAACGTGTGTAGGGGCAACAAGGAATAATTTTTGCCAGAGTACCAAAAGATGAAATGCAATTGCCCCACCGCATAAGGAACAATGTGAGGGGGAGAACGATGTATAATGATGATTGATCTTATCCAAGGAATATGGCTGAACCAAAGCACCGGAGTTCAAGCGTCTCCATGCATCGATTCTTGCTTGAAGGTCGTAGCTTTCTCTCCATGCTTCTCGCAATAGAATATGCATCTTCTGACATTCTTCCATCTCAACTTTCTGATTAAACTCTTTCTCTTCCGGTTCTTTATCATCGTCTTGATCTTGAGTGGTACTACTTTTTCCACTTTCAAGAAGTTCGAGCAATTCATTTTCGTCTTCCAAGTTTTGGAGAGATACTCGTCCAAGGTGCCGAATAATGATATCTGTTGATCTACGGCGCTCTGATGACGATGAAGACTCGGAACGTATTTGTCGAGCTAATCTAAGCAAGGATCGGGCACGTTCCGAGCGATCGCTCGTAGAATTTGATCGACTGTTGTTTTTAAGATGATTGTCAGGATGAGCTGCATACTTGATAACCGAGCCTTGCTTATCGAGTTGATCTAATGCAGAATCAGCTTGAAAGTCTTTCAGATTTTCATTCTCGTTGGGAGGTAGCAATCCAAAAATCGATCTCTCAATAACAGAGTCAGAGAACAAGTCTACCTCCATTGTATCGTTTCTTTTCTTCCGCTCAAATCGCCGAAGTTTTTCGGCAAGTTTTTCTTTCAGTTCTTCTTGGATCGAGGATACGGTCCCATATATCTTCATATATTTATTGAAGATTCCATCGTTTGTGATCGCAATTGCGTTAGAGACAACTGCAGAGTTGAGCTCGAGGGAAAAAGATCCGCAACAAGTATAGCCACATTCAACACAGAGGAATGCATCAAGCCTATCATAATTAATGTGCCGGCATTTTCTGCACTGAAACGCAACCTCCCCGCATGTAACACAAACTCCGTGAGCATTGGTTACAGGGCGAGTACAACGAGGACAGTGAAGTAACACAGTACCACCATTTCCCTTATCTTTCTCACCAGGACGCTCGTAAAATTCTGAAAATTCAACTCTGATATTTGCAGCAATAATGGGTTGTGAGAGACTGACAGTAGCTCTGGAACCTCCCTTGGCAAGATTAATTGTTGCAATTTTTTGCCACTTTGAGGCATAATGGCTACTCTTGAGTGAATCAGGTAAAGGCGTTGACGTGAAATAGACATTCAGGATCTTCACGTAGCGGCCTCGAGGATCAGAAACTGATAAATTAATGTCCGAAATTAATACTCGGTGTTTCAGCTTATAGAAGAGATTGAATTCATTGCTGACACAACTCTGCTTCAGTGTCTCGAGTCGACAGCGAGAAAAGGGTGAAGCCTGTTCATAATGCCACTTCTGGCGAGATGCAATCGCGCCTGCTCTATTGGATGCTGCAGCTGAGCCGCTGCGATTAGTAACTCTTGTGGAATTCGGTAGGTGTCGTCGTTCTGGTGATTTGCCACTTGATTCTCTTGCCCCGGAGTAATGCTGTGGTTTTGCGCAAAAATGACATCCGGAAAGATCAAACTTCTTTTTTGCCATCGAGGAAATGTCATCATTTTCAAGCAATGCCCATTCATAATTTGATCTGTCGTATTTGATAGCATCTAGCTGCTGCATGAAACAATCAACGACAAAGTTGGCTATTTCACCGACAGTATCATTCGGTTTCAAGAATTGTGAAAGATATTGCAAAAGGTTTAGAAATTCAACACCAGCTTTTCCTAACATTCCGACATTTTCTATTGAGGTCACAAGATTTTGAAAAATGTACAAGCGTTCTTCCGTTGAGATACACTGACAGAGTTTTGACACAATCTGATACGTAACTCGTCGTAGCTCAATTGTTTTGCCACTGTGGACAAGATGAAGAGACAAAGCAATGATGTCGTTCACTGTCAAATTTCTACTGTCTGACTTCAATAGCACTTCCTCGGGTTTTGAAATTTCATATCCTACCCCAATAGCAAGGTCATCTTCTAAATCTTTATCATGACTGCTTCTCTCCTCATTATTTGTGGTGATCTTTAGAGAAGATTTCCGCTCTCTCCAATCAATGAGTGCGAAGTCGATCATTCTTAAAACTTTTACTTGATGTATCCCGCCTAAAGTGCTCGCTATCCAAAAGAGGACTTTGATCGGAGAAGTTTCTGACAATACTTTCTCGGTGCTAATTTGCTTTTTATTCGATTTTGAATGGTTGCTCTGTCTAAGCGAAAGCGGCAATGACCGGAAACCACAGAACTGCCTCCAGCTCCATCCTCTATTTTTTATGATTACCCACATATCATCTAGGGCCTTGCCGCATCCTTTAAGGTTTAATTCAGTCTTGTCATCCTCTGATATCAAATCCTGCGTCCCGATAAAGTCACCGACGCCGAGGTTGGACCATTCGATTGCTTCGTGTTTCCAGTCAACACTGCACTGTCTAGTTTTTTCTCTAACAACCATGGCAGATTCCAATATATCGCATGAGAAGTGATATAATTTCTTCAACTGAAAACAGAAAGTGAAATGATCACAGATGGAACGAAACTTTTTTCTGTTTCCACCACAAAGAGACTTCAACACTCTCGTCGCTAGTGATCTTAAAGATGAATGCTTATCGGTTGCCAAATTAATTTCACACAAAATTGAAAACCATCTCGATATTCCTTCTACTTTGTGATCAGCAATGAGAGTTAGTAGATCCAGCGAAGCCTCGAGTAGTAATGCTCCACGATCACCAGCAGCTCGGACTGGCATTGAAGGCTCGTGGGAGCCTGTTAATTCCGACTTCACCAACGATTCCCCAGATACCAAGTCGAATAACTTTTCTTTGCTACAGAAAACACCATCACAAAAATCTTTTTCCATATTCTGAACGCTGTAGAAGCTCTCAAGACGCGAATCTTCATTTTTCTTTTCCTTTGTGTTTGAGGCTAAAATACTAACATCGTATCCACCACTCAATTCTCCAAAGAGCTCTCCTTCGAGCAACGTGCAAAGTCTATCGTATATAGATTCTTCGGAAGAAGATACACAACCTAGCATAGCCGCCTGAACAATTTTGCGAAATCGAGTTTTCGGGAGCTTTGTCACCTTTTTCTTTTGTCCATCGTCGGCCCATTTAAAATAGCTGCATCGTTGGCCTTTCTCTTTTCCACAAACATAAAATCGACGATCTTTATTCACACCTGCCTTGTCGCATCTCCTTCTCACGGCAGGAATTCCATGCACGTCACATACAAAGTGGTTTGATTTTTTAATTTGATCCGTGAGCGCTTGCGCTCGGTCAATAGCTTGAGACTTAGAAGCAGGAAAATGATGCACAGAATTCGAATCAAGTGACATGAGGCTTGAAAGCCCGCGTATGCACTTCACCAAAGTTGACATCTCATGATGTGTCAATTTCAGTTTCCATGAGGAAGAATTTAAAATATGTGAAATTCCTTTTGATAAATCCTTGACAAACCGGGCAGCTCTTTCGTGCTTGAGCGAATCACGTTTTGAATGCCTGATCAAATCCAACCCTAACTTGATTAAGGTTTCTATGGAACTATTGCATCGCTTCTTTTTGAGAGAGAACATGAGCTGCTCCATGACAAATGAAAACAATTCTCCAAGAAAGTACTCATAACCCCGGTGATCAGCAGATAGATCTTTCTGAATACCATCGTTCTCGCCGAGACTCAATTTCGATACCTTCTGGTGGTCTTCATGACCATCACCTGACCTTTGTGACGGCAATGAAGAAGACTGTGAATGCGTATATTGAACATCTACTTGTTCAACATCCATCTCAATTTTCTCAAGCGAGACAGGTTCCATTTTTTTCATATGAAAACATGTCAAATTTTGGCCCATAGATTTTCCATTGATTATAACTTCTATGGAAGGATTGTGCTTTCTTTTCGATGCAAATTTTTTGCCTAGCTCGTAGCATTTCTTGCAGAGACTTAATATTGATGGCACAAAAGTAAGCGACAGACTGCTATATAATCACGAACGATCTTTGAAACATCTACAATAGCACTTACTCAATCTCGTAGTCTTTCTCGAGAATTGTATACCTAACTTTATTTATTGGACAAATTTCACACTTTGAACAGTGATAGCACAATGGTAAGTAACAGACTAGTGCGGTGTCACAAAAATTTATTGAAACTTTTGTATCAATTTACTTACACTATCGCACTGATAGGCAACTCGTCGGGCGGCCTCCATTTGCACAAATAAATCAGGAATACTGTTTTTGCTTTGTTCACTCTCATTCTCTTGAAAAAATGTTGAGATTGCTTTACAAGTTGAGACATTTGCTACGTCAAGGAATTCTCGAATCTGACTTATTTGCATAAAATCCTTCGTAGACGCCGAGTCATCCATGTGAACAACGATAGCCATTTCTGTCAACGACAATGACACAATACCTGAACACCCTCTTATCAACTCTTCAAATCCTTTTGATTTTTTCAAACCCTTCAAAATTAGCGTCGATGCTTCAATCGCAATCGAACCAGATTTCGAATTGTTCTCGTACATACTCCCCATACTCTGTAGGTAATTATTTGGCCGCTCCCTTGCGATCATTGTAGAAACTTTCAAGCAATCTTGAAGAACCATTCGAATCGCTTTCCATTTTCTATCCTCGGTTAAATTACTCTCGTCCATCATATCTGTCGTCGATTTTCCAAGTAGCGTTTTGCATTCATCAAGAGCTCGAGAACAGCCAGCCAACATATTTTCATCATGAAAGGACCATCTCGCTCTCGCATCAGATTCTAAGCTATCAGATAGCTTCTGCAAACTCTCTCCAAGTTTCCTATCCGGGTGTGGGACTGCAATCTGAATAAGCTGCCGCAAAAGGGCTTTTCCAATATCTGATATGCGAACAGTAGGCCCAATTAGTTCACACATATTCGTTGTCGCACAGACACCAAGAACTAGAGTGTTGGAGGTGGCCCCATCATATTCGGTCATTGTAGCACCTGCTTCTGTGTTTAATTTTGACGGAGTCGACATTGGAACAGGTTCCAATAGATCGCATGGCATTGAGGCAAAGTAACTCTTAGGTATTTCTAGCGATTTTCTATCCCTTGCAAAGACTTCAATGGAGTCTATGATAGGTGCATTTGTGGTATCGAATGATGGTCCAATACAGAGAGAAACCAATCCCGCTCTCATTCCACGTGCGATCTCCTCCATATTGAGGGGCACATTGTACCATCTCTTTAAATTTGGAGTGATATCAATAGATCTACCCTGGATTACAAGTTTTGATGGCATGTGGTCGAGAGCTGAACCAACAAGTATACGAATAGCCGATATCACTAAATATGGCGATTCGATGTTCGATTTTGTCCGTGTTGAATTTTCATGATTTCGTGGTAGCGATATGGTCAAACAACAACCTTCTCGTCGAGGACACTCAAATGATAAAGAGCTGTCACGTGCCAACCTATTTTTTAATTCTTTTGAATCGATACCTATTCCATGACATGAAATGGTCAGGTGCTCGTTTTCGCTGACGTTGGTAAGTTGTTCAAAAATGGTGAGAGGGAATTTCTTAATCGGGGTAGACATCTTTGAAACTGTAACCAATTCCAAAGGATTTGACTGAGTAATAACGCCATTAGGGTCAACACTAGTTGGCATCATGTCAACTATATCTTCACCAAAGATAGAGAGGTATCCTCTCGAAGTTAGCGCACAAACGAAAACTCTCTCCCCTGTATTGTATCCTTCCTGAGAAATTAAATCTTTTTGCATAATCGGAGAAGTGTATGTTCCAAGTCCTTCAAAAGAACCAATATTTAGTTCTGTTGTCGATGAACAAGTAATATCTTTTATTTTTGTCTTTCTTTCGTTGAAATCAATACAAAGCAGTTTGGGTTGGTTGTTTCTTGTCGCTGTTCCAGCACATATGACCCGAAAGAAAGTCTCTCCCTCTCGGTAAACCATTCCAAGTTCCGTCCATAATGTGAAAGGGCCAGAAATCGAAAATACATCATCCTCATCTTCAGAGCCAACTAAACTTAATGGTATAGTATGGGGTAAAAATTCGAATGTACCTGTAACATTTCCATCTGTTCCCAGCATCAAAGCAACTACAGCCGCAGATTTGCATTTATATAGTAGACAGCGGCTTTGTTTTAGATATACGAGTTTTGATCCCTCACCAAGAGTTCTACTCGTAGCTCCAGGCAGACCAATAGATGAAGTTGAGCGAGGGCGAATACCTTCTGTGGAAATCGAAACACATTCACTTGGTTCAAAGTGTAGTTCACAGGGCGACTCAATTTTACCATTACAGATCTTAATATCTAAAGAATGCAGTCTTCCATTCTCGAGTAGAAGAAACATCTTTGAAATATTTTCTCCCCGATAGTTTGCAGAAGCCTCTGTCGTATGCTCTCCACTCGAAGAGTATTCTTTTTGTGGAACAATGGAAAGATCACGGAGGCTTGCTTCGAACCCCAGATTGTAACCTATGACTGGATGAGCACGTTTTGACTTTCCAGTTGCTTCGAATCGACATACATCGAAAAGACGCACATAACGAGAAACACCAACTGCTACGTGCGTCTGTGACCCAGGTAGCCATTCACAATTGACCAGTGCGTCATCTCCATCCCTATCTTGGTCATCGACCTCAAAAGTAAGACTAATTGTGTCCTCTACTCCACTGTAGTCTGTCTTGAGAACCAAAATACATGCTTCAGATGCTCCCCATATAATCAAGTGACGTTCGTTTTCAGGACACAGCCGCATCCCGATGACATTGAAAGATAAGGGTGAAGTGCCTAGAACACACATCTGTTGGCGAGTAAAGTGCTCGTCCTCGGATTTCTTTACACTTCGTGCATTTACTGCGGCCAATGGGCTAAAAAAAAGAAGAGAACCTGGCTCAGCAATAACCACTCTTCCTCTACTGTCAGAAACTAAAATTGACCTCGCAGTATTGTTTCTGGATAATCTTGCTATTGTCAACGCATCATGCGAGGAACCATCTGATGATTTTTTCAATAGCCCAGTTGCAACGCACACAGAAACTAATCCATTCTCATCTAATTTTTGTAGTCTAAGGATTTGCGATCGCCTTTCGCTCAATTTTCTCTGTAACGCTTCGTGAGATAGCCTAAAAATCGGTTTTGTATCAAGGCTCACCTTGCAGCAGTTCTCCAAGACACATTGGATCGAGCCTGTGTATTGAGTCTTCCAAGAAGCGAAACTATTACCCAGAATCCTGAACAAAGAATCCAGCCATCGTGAATCTTTAATGTCAAGAAGAAATGTATTGACTGATTTCAATGCTGTGTTAGCAAAGCAATATTTCGCTATTTGGATAGAAATAGACTTTTCAAATATACAACTATCATTTTCTATTTCTTGATTGTCAGTCACTGTTCTTGTAGATCGATTCTTCCACATACATTCATTTTCGTAGATCGAATTCAATTCACCGATTTCAAGGGATGAGAGGCATCTACAGGATACACGATTTTGTTCCGCGGCATTACCATCTTCTGCAGCGCAGTCGCAGAAGAATGATGAATATCGAGAATAGGCAACATCGTGATCCCGGTGACATACAAGAGCACATAATGTGCAGCAACCTTTGTCAGCAACAAGATTGCATGTATGGCCTATTCATACGGACGATCGAGAATTGAGAAGGTGAATATTCTACATGAGTTCATGTAATAAATAAAATAAAGATACAACTCAGCTTGAGAACAAATGCATACGTACAGTGATACCAGTGTTGCCCGTGGAACCCACTTTTTTGGATGAATGAGCATGATCTTGGAAATTCAGAAGGAAGTATGGTGCTTTCAAAGCTTGGTTTAGCGGACATCTGGAGATTATCTTTGGTCTTGAAAGAGTTTTTGTCTTTCTCTGTCAAAAATTGCTGTAAGTTCTTGATATACGCAAAATAGATCGATAGTAACTGAACGTCGCCACTTGAATTGTGTAGAGGCTCAGCTTGCTCTCTTAGCTCAACAAGTGTTGAACCAATCTCGAAAAGAGTATTGAAATATGATCCGTAGGCAAGTAACACATTGAGTGATAGTTCTCTATCTGATACATTGATCTTGTTCCAGGAATTGAAGATTGCTAGTAGTGCATCATGAACGAACTTGGCCTTTTCAAACTTTAGGGACGACTGTGAGAAAAGAAGCAAACAGAAAATTGAGGCGATATCTTCCTTAAATGTTTTTGACTGTAATTTGTTTCCACGAATACCACAAAGATCCTTCGTTACAACCGACTTCAGATGCCTTTTGTCCACTCTGTTGAATGATTTGATCAACGAGGGAACGACGAGAGAGTGCTTTGTCTTCAAATTGATAATTGACTTGGATTCGATTTTCCCGACATGACTCAATATTTGAGCAGCATGAGCTCTTGTTCGACTATTTGTATTTGAAGTTTCTTCGCAGAGAATTGAGACTAGTGCTTCCACGGCCTTCTCCTTGGACATGGCATGGTGCCATTGATATGTATCAGCTCCAACCTCGCAAAGTTTATTGAGCTGCCTACTCTTGAGAATTTCAAAAATATCGATCGAAGACTGGTTCACTATAGTATCAACTAGATATTTCGATGGATTTCCTAGTACGTGATACAATCTTTGGAAATTTGATGAATCTGCATTCATGCCTGTATTTGTCGTCCCAACATTACCTCTACCATGATCCGCAATAAGAGATACAAGCCGTTCCATTACAAATGGAATAGCAGACTTCGCGTCTTTGCTTGGCGAAGAATTTGTGATTTCATGTATGTATCGTAGCCCCATGAATGCACATCTGGTGGCATATAGACTCTCTAAGTCTGAAAAGGTATTGGTGTCGACTACTAAATGCGAAGCGATAGCATGACATGTAACAGAGAGTGACTCTTCTTCTTCAATAGATAATCTAGATAGCATAGATAATGTCTCACAAACCGAGCTTCTAAGGGAAGAAGAAATCAAAGTCTCCCCTCCTCGCACACGTTCAGAAAAATGTAGTGGCACCACATCGTATGGGTCCTGATCGTTCTCATGGAACGCAAAGGGATGGGGTTTCCGACCTACTTTTCCCAAGGCCAGACGTAATAACGCAGCAGTTGGCACTAGGTTACTTATTGCTGACATAAATACTGTGCGCCAGAGCTGAGCCTTTGCCATTATTGATCTAGATTCCGGGCAAATCACCGGATCATCTTCTGAAGCATTAATTTGATCGTCCTTCTGATTTGTGTTTAAACATGAGACACAGAGTGCTTTAGCTAATAATATCTCCCATTCACCACCTGCCCTGAGCTCCGCGTCGGAGGTTTCCCATCCTCCGATCAATTTGTTTCCCTGTTGTAGAAATCCAGGAATCCTCTGACCAGCATATGGACACCAGCATGCTTTCGTTTGTTCTAGATCCCTAGCAGGCATATCTTCAAGCATGTATTCGATAACTTCCAGCGGAATTTGGGTTAATGCTGCTACATCATCCAACCACTCACGATCGTCTGTATACTGGGACGGTCCAATTTCATGACGTGACCATCGAAGAAGAGTCGAACAAAGATTCGCCCTTTCTTTAATACGATCTTCGTTTTCAAGAAGCTTTTGAAGAGCCCAAGCCTGGTGCCTTTTATACTGTGTGAATGCAGTTGTGATAAGACTAATTAAAGTGTTAATTGCCTTTTCTGCTACTTCAACAGCATCAGAAGGACGAATTCCGTCGCGCAAACTACAGCTAACGTCTAGCCAATCTGGGTGGATAGGTGCAGCACCAAAAGCGTCGCAACAATCTTTGAGTCGAGACAAAGCGTCGATACGAGCCTCATTTTCGTAGTCATCGATATCTTCATCAGAACCGCACTCGGAAGGAGGAGGATCACTTTCTGAGGAATAGCCACGATTTCGTTTTTTGTTTGTTGCCGATAGCTTGGAAATAGTGGTAGAGAAATAGTCATTACCGGGATTTGTGTAACCTGAAATACCTGCACCAATGTATGTCGGCAAAGCTGCTAATAGAACCATGATTTGCAATGGTATTTCTTGTCGCATTTCTTCATCAATTTGGATACTATTTTCTAATGCCAACTCAGCAATTTCACTGGCACGAAATATCATTTCCTTTAGATCAATGGGTGTTCCCTCGTTGAAAGCTTTGTAGATTGAAAAAATGTCCTCCCGTAGTTGGAGAATTTTCCTCGAACTATCATCTACTGATGACCTCAAAGCAGGGAATTTATTCTCCACATTATTTGACAACCCGCCTATTTCCGACACCTGATCTAAACCATTCCAAGCTGCAAACAGCAAATGGCAGTGATCATATGGCGCAGCATCGAATCCCATTGAAAAGCACATTTCAAGCAGAGAGTGAAAATCGTTCAACGACTTTTGGGAAACCGGTAGAGGCGAATGTGTTTTACTGATGACTCCATCTGGTAACGAAGGAGATTCCCATGCATCAAATATACCCATAAATGTTCTATCCCGACAATACCAATTAGCATATGTGACAAAAGATGGCATGTGGATTTGGGCGCATCCCATATTACTGAAGAATTTTTTTCTCAGTTCTTTCCCTGACGCTACACGATTCATCAACGAGTAGCAAATCACGAGAAACCGTGCAATAAATCCAGAAACTTCAGAATTTTGTAGCAAGCTTTTTGTTTTTCTTTTTGATTTGCACTTGTTTATTGATTTCAAAGTATCGAATGCTACGTTGACGAGTTGGTCGAAGTAGCGACACTTTTCTTCAAGAGATACACCATCAAGTGCGAGCATAAAGGTCCGAGCATCATTGTATGATAGAGGTATTTCATCCTCAATTATTCGACTATTCGATCTCCCCCAATCCTTGAGTGCGATATTCTTTAAGTTACCGAAACAATAAATGATTAAATTGATGTAACAAGTAACAAGATGTCTCTCAGGATCTTTACAATCTTCACTCAAGGCGCAACTCATATTTGCGGCTAATAGAGCATGATGCGCAGCTGGCAAAGAGAGCTTAATCTTGTGTTTCCATTCAGAAGAAGGTAAATCAATTACAGCAGTGATAGCTTGGAACACAGCCATTCGTTTTGTGGAGTCCCAAATTATAGGATCCATGCCGTTATTTTCGATGTATGTTAACTGACCCCTGCCAAATACTTGGCACATAATCATGTGCGCATTCCATAAGAGGATTTCAGAACTAGTAAAGTCATCAGCTGATGAAGAGCTTGAAAGAGAAGAGGCGTTTGATACGAGTGAAGAAGTGGTGTCATCAATGCCATTCTCTATACATCGAGATTTTACTATAATCTTCTCGAGAGTCTCGCCCAACTTTGTAAGCTCGAGCATATGATCCATCGTCACAGTGCTGCGCAGTATGTAGCGAATCGTACAAGTACCTGTTCTCTTAGAGTTCATTAGCCACATTCTGATAGCATTTAAGGCTGGAATTGCTACAGCTACTTTTTCTGGACTGATACGTTGCCATGTCGATTTTTCCTGATCCATCATATTATGGGCTTCTCCAGAATCAATCTTTCGACGGCGACCACAGCGCCGGTTGTTTGAATTACTCTTGGTAGCAGCTCGTTTACGTTTACCACTTGAAGCACTCATCGCAGGCTTTTCTAGCTGATGCTCAAAATTTTCTATTATACCTTGTGTACTGCCATTATACGCTCGTTTTACCAAGCTTATCAAAAATGTCAAGAGTTTGGCCGGAGCGGGACTAAGATCCTGTGCGTGTGACGTCGTCTGGACAGCACGAATTGCTAATGCTATGGCATGCTCATCTGTGAAAGAACTATTATTCGACACAATATCAGCAAAGATGCAGGAATCAGTTGATGTAAATTCCGTATCGCTTTGCATTAAATAGTTTGTTGGAACAAGCGGTGTAGGCAGTCTTAGTTGAAGCGAGTGTTTTTTCTCAAAATCCTGGATTTTTTTCACCGATGCGGGTGATGCAGGGTCTGGTATTGATATTCTGCTAGATGATGATATCCCCAAATTAGACTGTGTGTCCATCATTCGCATGCTATCGACAAACTGTGACAACGCAAAATTCATCATTTTGCCATCGAGTGGAACAACAGGATCCGCTGTGATTTCGAAGCAAAAAGCAACAGCAATACTCAGTAACGTCTTCTTCCAAGAACTCTGTTTGGTATAGCTTGAGTTTTGGACACTCGATGATGCAACGCGACAAAGCCCTGTGATGAGATCAGAAAAATTCGGAACACAAAATGAATGCGTTGTAACCTCATGTCCTTGTGTCGATTTCGCGCTATCCAAAAGACATCTTTTATGATTTTGTAAGTAGTCATAGATTACAACCACTGTCCAGTCTCGAATATCTGCCCGTCTCATTGTTTTATTTGTTTTTCTTGCACTCGGAAGTTTGGCATCTCCAGTATCTGCTTTTTTCTGACGCTTTCTAAGCTTTGATTCTGCTGGAGTTCTCATCTTTATGGCCTTCGTCGATGAAGCGGTACTCATGAGATACTGTTGTATACCACCGGTAGGAGGTCGGACGCCGCATTGGTTCCCTGTCTCAATTATGATAGAAATCAAAGTGCTCATCAACCGCGACTTTTGAAATGGTGTTAAAATACTTTCCATTTTTTGCATAGTACTTAATGCATGAATTTCTCGCAGAATGTGATTTTGTCCTTCTCCCTGTTGAGACCACACAACGGCAATACTCGCCCATCGTTTGATTGCCACCCGTCCATCAATACGAGTACCAAAATCTTCGGAAGCTAATAACTTTTCAAAGACAGCAACAATTGGAAGTGGATCGATTGATTGAAGCATAGGTTTATTCTTTTTCTTTTCAGTAGAAGCTTGCGTCCGTTTCGACGGTACTTTCTTTTTCGTCTGTGATGAAATGGACCCAGTTGTTCCTTCTCCTGTTCGCGCTCGAGTGGATCGCTTCTCTGTTGTTGAATTAGTAGTTTCTATGACTTCTGCTTGTTTTTCTTCAGAAACCTTGGATTGAAAATATCCGAGTTTATTACTCATTTCCAGCAAGATCTTCACACAATCATGTCCAGAATTTCCAGAGGCTGACGCCAAAAGCTTTTCGACTTGGGAGCATTCTTCAGCTAGTGATGTTTCAGTCCAATTTCCAACGGTTGATAGAGTAGTCATATCGTCATTGTCATCATGGCTCTCGTCCTTTCCATCGATATTATCTCCACAGGTGTTATCAGCTGTTTTTAAATGTACCAGTCGATCCAAAGTAGCCACAGCAGCCTCGTATGTACAATAGTCTCGTTGCGTCCCCTTTTGTAAATTATAGTTTCGAATTCCATACATTGCGGCGAGGGTTGATGTCAGTATCGCTCGGCATAAGGTAGAACGACTGGCGGATTGATGAGCACATTTCTCAAGTTTTGATTTGTCAGAGATCAGAATAGTTGCTAGTGCGTCGGCCAAGGCGGTTACATACTTGACGATTGAAGGTTTTGTTTGGTCCTCGTCATCTTGGAAAACTAGAAGCCGATTCATTGTGTTCGTGGCTAGAATTATCAAATAGCAATCAAAATTAGCAATTTCCTGTTTCTTAAAGCTGTCTGCTGCTTGGGGTCTCGACCCCACCTTTTTAGGCGATTGCGAAGTATCGGGACTTGAAGTGATTGTAATAGTAGCATTCGCTGGTACCTGTTTGGTTTCTGTCCAGAATTTTCCATCGTAAAAGGTTTGCAGGACTTCTCTAGATCGACTCTTCGAAGAAGCAATACCCAAGACATGGCGAAGAATTGTGCTACAAATATGGATAGGTTCTACTGATGCGGTGGAAGTTCCTGGTTTCCTATTATGAAGTATGGGGTACGTGAGAAAGAAGAGGAATCACAACAACGCTTAGAAAGATTTTCAAATCGACGCCAGTGGACAGAGCTATTCATTCAATCAACATCACTAAACTCACCTTTTAGCGGACGCCTTCCCAGTCGAAGCAGAAGATTTGCGACGCTTCTTCCCTGGCATATTAAATTAATAAGATGAAATGAACTTGATTCTATGACTAGCAAGTGTTCATGGTCTGGTCTTGCCGAAGTAGCCTTACTGCACGGACAAAATTATTGAGATTCGATCTTCCACATCCACACTTGCACCGTTTCGTCTCTTGATGGAAAGTAAAAAGAGGTTTTCGATGGCGGGCGATGTCACGCCACTTTTCGAAGTTTCGCGCGGGTTGCGGCACGAACATCCATGCTCGCCATCAGTTGTGGTAATAAAACAACATTACCAAGGCTGATTACTCTACTACTAATTATCAATTGACAATCTTGCGACGGCTGTCTTTTACCTCGGATCAACAAATATTCAGTACTTCGTATTTTTTCTCACAACAGGAGAGGTATGAAAAAGGAGAGTGTAGTGAACTAGATTCAGATTAGCCAAATCGAATTATCTTTGATATTTGTCCGGAGTCTAATTCGGAATAAAGAAAAGAAACAGGAAGACATGCTGCGAGGAAAATATAATTAGCAGTTTTACTCCAACCGCAAAATTAGTTCATTTGAAAAGAAGCTCTGGTGAATCCAATCTCTGCGGAAGAATGCCAACAAAACGAAGAAATGCACCCGCAAAAGCTCTAATACTAGCGGGCAACCAGCATATTATGCAACGGATTGGCAGCAGTGGTACAATTACAGAGGGCCCCCCTGCTCTCCCTTTGCTAGAAGGATTATGCCGCCTTCCGAGGGTAGCAGATAGCATAATTGAAGACGCTTTTTCTCGGTGGAGCGCCGCCAGGCTAATCGTTCGCAATGTCGAGTTGATTTGGAAGGAGCGCAAATTACGTCTGCAACAAATTTGCAATAATGTCAAGAGGGGCCCTGATTCAAGAACGGGTCCACCTGCCGCGAAACGTCGTCGTAGAGACAACAGTAAAAAGCACACGAAGCAACAAGAGTTTGAAGAACTTCAGCAGAAGCAACTCAGAAAGAGAGAAAAGAAACAAAATATTTTGCAACAACACCAGCAACTCCCGGGGAGCTCCCGCTTAAAATATCATCAACGAGACCGAAAAGGTGTCCACTGGCTTATCCGATCTCTTTCGTCACCTTCTGTCAGGGAACGACATGTGGCCTTAAAAATACTTGTCATGGGCTGTCCCATGGACGATACGTCCATTCGAAAGTTGATCGAACTCCTTGTCTTCCTTATAAAAGAAGGCAATGCTTTCCGTGACGACGATGCTACCTGTATGGTTGGGTGGATAGCTCTACTAAAATTCATTCTAGTTCGCGTCTTGTCTGGTCCTGAACGCCTGGCCTATTGTGTCTGTCCAGATATCGGTCTTAGCTGGTTATGCCAATCCCTATGGGGGATATCTTCGCTGTTGCAACAACAAGAGCATTCAAGAACTGGAACTAAACGCGTTTGTCTCTCATTCGTAGATATTATCCATTCCCTTGTTCTATCGGAAATCGATGATACAACTTGTCAAATTCACAAGTTCCTATGGAGCAAAAAGATAAACACGAGAAGTGGGATCAATGGCAACGATCAAATAAAGTTGTCGCCTCTGGCATGTCTGGTTGGAACTTGTCACATTCTGACTGAGTTCCATCAAAATAGCAAAGCTGATGAAAAAAGGTACATAACAATAATGAAGCAACTGATCAATCCTTCATTGATACCAGAAATGATTTCCCGTCCATCCACTTCAAAATGCAAATACGGAGATAGAAAAAAAAGTGAGCAACGTTTAGCTTCGTTTTTAAGAAAGCCGAACGGCCAGACAAACTCTGTCATTGACGAAAAAGAGAAACCTCCGAGCACGGCGACAAAAGCACCGAAATATAGATCAGCAATGGCAACATCGACTGACAGTCATTCTGGCAACGACATTATCGTATCAACCACCGCTAAAACTAGAAATAACGAGAGAGTTGGAAATACCAACACCGCTATTGCAACTTCTCCTGGGGGTGACTCGATAGCATCATTAAGCATAGAATCTTCACCTGTTGCAGCTGACGTGTCAATGGTGGCTTCTGTTGCTAGGCTATTTAGTACTTTATATAGCTCTAACAACGACACAAATGGAGAAGGTGATGGTGCTGCTGTTGATCATGTACAATCGAACGACGATCAAGTCGTTGATGACGCATACCACGACGACAATAACATCGAAGAAGATGGAGATCATTTATTAGAACCCTTAACTGATGAAGAAGAACAGGAGCTTGCCAACGATGATATCGAAAATGACGAATTAGTGGAGAGTGCCGTTACAGAAGTAGATGAACACAATAAGGAGATAAGCACATCCAATGAAGAGAAGGATGACAACGATGATACCAGCAATAAGAACGAAATCAATTCAATCGAAGAAGAAAATTGCATTAACTCAGAGAATGACGAAGAAATAGATTCCGAAGAAGGTGAAGATTGCCAAGAATGTAATAGTATGATTGATATGGAAGATGACGAGGAACACGATCATGATGATGATGATGAAATATTGATTCACGAAGACGAACTTCCTCATATTGAACAAGGATTGCTAGAGCTGCAGCGAGATTTGAATAACAGATCAGCACAGCCTTCATCATCGACTGAGAACTCTGCTACGTCTGATAAGTATACAAAGGTATCGGATGGGCAAGGTGCGAAGAAGCGGTCGCAACAATATATATATGCAGCAATGGAAGTTCTTGCAATACAACATCCTCCTATTTCGAAACTGAAGACACCACAGCAACAAAACGAGCAGCTTGTACCTCTAACAAAAGAGGGAGAAAAAGCGCTGATGGATTCAGTGATGAGCATAGTGAAGCCCGAGAAAAAACCTATAGATGGTAAAATCATTCTTCGGCGATCACCAACACAAGAAGAATATTTAAGAAATCATTCAAAAGATATCATATCCTTCAGCACGCTAATGTCACACTTTGCTGGCAATAATAATGAAGAACCTACTGTGCGAGATTTACGACAATATATTGCTGATGATTTGCAAATGGGAGACAGCGCCGAGATGTTGGAAGTGTTGGTCGCAAATAAAATTTTAGACGTCGACTTAAAGCTGAGAGTTATTCTTCAAACCGTTTGGAGAGAACATTTAATGCAGCATACTGATGGCTCATCTTCTTCCTCATCTATTTCTTCTCTCCTTCTCGGGGGTAGCCGTGGTGGCACTCGATCATTTCTTTCTTCGAGCTCTGGTTTATCGCTGATGTTATACTCAAGTTTAGAACGATCTATGGGATCAGCAAGAAATGGTTCTCTCTCCATTACAGCAGATACACCAACTGAAAGGCTTCCGCCAATGGTCATGACCTATCGTTTGACTGGAGTTGATGGGGAAGCTACTGAAGACACTGTTTCGAATTTAAATGACCCTGAAGCGCCATCGGAGTCAGAAGAAGCAATGGAGTTATTAGTGGAAAAGCAGTTTGGTATTACTAGAACAGTGATGGTTGGACGCGGAGTATTCTGCCTTTTAAGATCGGTTCAGTCTAATATTTTACATGTACTGAAAAAGATTCGACGGGATAGTGTTGGAGGGTCTGTAAATCACGCGCGCAAAGTTTTCAAGCAATCTTTTTATCCTGGATTGAGCCTTCTACTTTGCTGTGCCAAGCTTCCTAGCAATAGGAAGCTATTGCTACAAGCCCAGGCACCAACGACGTTGCTTCAACTCTTATTGGACGTGCTTGATGCTCTCGAAGAAGATGTGAATGCTGAATCATCAGGAAGTAATTCCACAGCGGCAGCGTTGCAAGAACTAATTGAAATCTTAGCATCAGATATATTGTTGTCCGATGGAGGCACATCCTCTGACGTTGTGGAGCAAAAGGAATCAGAAGAAGATGAATCTACATTGAGACTTTTAATACAGGCAATTGAGACCTCCTCATTGAGTAGGACATTAAGGAATGTCATTGCGAAACTGGTGCCTTACCTTACATACGGAAAACTGAAGTTAACGAAGGAACTGGCGTCGATGTTCATGGCTCATGTCGATTCGGATAAAATTGGTGAATATGAAGAAGGCGGTGAAAGGAATAATTCTGAAACACAATCGGTTCTCATGGACACATTTATACATGCATCAATTAGTTTGCCAGCCAATGCAGTGTGTAACTCACTCAGAATGGAACTTCTGAGATGTGGATTTATTGAAAGAATCGGGAGACATATTCTGCGCGACTGTCCCAAAGAGCCACCATCGTGGTCTCCTTCGCTTTGGTCGAGGGATGAAGAAATGAGCAAACAGAGGCAATTACTTCTAGAAAAGAAATGGAAGGAACATTCCTCTCGCCCCGGCTTGAAAACTTCCTTCGAGATTCTCATTGGACTAAGCAAAGAGCATCAGGCTACGCAAGCTTTTCTTGGAGAGCTTGAAGAAAGACAAGAAGGACAAGTTACGTTTCTGCAATTTTGCCATTGGTTGGAAGCTACCTCGGATAATATTTCTGCGTCTATCACAATAAAGACCTTTGGATTGCTCGCTGAAACTTTGCTTGATGACATAACTGAATTCGGACAATCGTCATCAGATGAGGTCAACACGATTAAAATGTTGAGAAAACAGACGAGAAATCGCAAGAAAGAAATTGCGATGGATCGTAGAAAAAAGAGTCTAATGAGTATGAATAAATTCGGCGCCTTGGCGGGCTCTCTCTCAGCGGGGGTGTTTGCAGGCAGTAATCCTTCGAACAGAAGTGACGAAACAGGTGCTACTCAATTCCGCGGACCAGTGCTCGACGTCGTGTGCAACTCTTCAAGTACCCAGAATGGTAATGAATCAATGCTATCCTCAAAAAAGCAAAAGAAATCCTCAGCTGGAGAGTCAGGCAAACCTTCCCCGACAATAACAATTGCCAAACCTGAGTGGATGAATGAGCTCGAAAAGATGGAAGATGAGACCGGCCTTACTTGTGCTGTATGTCAAGAAGGCAGAAAGTATAAAGGTTCTGAAATGATGGGTCTCTATGCATATATGAAAAAAGTTTCGATTCCAAACGGAGAGTGTTCGAGTTTAGATGGGTCAAACTTGTTGACAAATTTGCCGCAGAGATTGCCTGTCTCGCTGCAAGATTCCCTTACTTCAACAGAATGGTATCAGAGTGGAATGGCTACTGGTGACGAGCTCAAGGAATCAGCTATTTCATTAGGGTCTTCAGGCAGCTCCTCGAAGCGAAACCTGTCGAACGATTATATCACTACTGTTACTGCAGGCAATGCCATTCATATAAGTTGCCATGCAAAAGCTCGCCTTGCTGATCGAAATCATCCAAAAGCTCCTAAAAGCGAGTGGGAGGGTGCTGCTTTGCGAAATTCAAGAGTAAACTGTAATGTCATATTTCCTCTGGTATCCGCAAGGAGCTCATCGGTGTCATTGTTTTCTGTAGAGCAGGCCCTCACAGAACATCAAACGGCGGTTGCAAATATGATAGGAGTAAGACCGAAATCAAAGTTGTGGACAGTTCTTCATGATGTTAGACTAATGCTACTACGGGTTGCATACGGTGAAGCGTTGAACGCTGACTGTGGAGGAGGGAGTCTTGGATCAAATTCTCAGCTAATTTTTCATCAGCTTTCCATGGCAAAAATGTTCGAAAATGAAGCCCAGGTCGACTCTCCAGATACCGCTCGCCATGCTGTTAATTTAAGTGCCGGATTCTTATCGGCTTGTGAGATTGTAGCAGCAGAAGATTACGATTCATTAGCAAAATCACCTCTGATTCGGGACATTGCTGACTCCTCGTTGCTGGCAGCTTTGACTTGCATTTTATTTCATAATACAAAGGAAGACAGTGGTTCTTGCAGTGGCACTACCGAAAACTGTCCTCACCCGAAACGTCGTTGGATAATTGGAAGAGAACTCTTTTTACGCGGTATGCTGAATTATGCTGGGCGCCGCCATGCTTTAGCGATTCATTCTAGTGGATGTATATCAAAGAGAAATATCGGGAAAAAGAGAAGCCGATCACGATCATTTGCAGAATGGGACATGGTCAATGAGCACACATGCGACACACAAGATTCGCCTTCTTTCACGCCAAGAACACCTATGGTCCCTAAAGGTCGAAAGAGTACAAGTCCAAGGATAAATTCCTCCCAATCAACAATTGATGATTTTGGAAGTGCGTTGCGTCCAATGATCGTATATTTTGCAATTCTTGATCAATTGTCGTCAGATTTTGCACCTAATTACGACGATGAAAAAATCGAAGAGTCCGCTGATCACATGGTAGAAGTCATTGAGGCCTGCCACAAGTCCAAGAATATTCATGAATTGCTACAAAAGGCCAAGATCAACTTACCACAAGACCAGATTATAAATGAATTACAACGCGGAATGATGGCAGCCTGATGGGTTTCTTCTTTGCTGCAACTCACTATGTGGTTGTTATTGTTTTGAAACGGAAAGTGTGTGTGAAGTATAACTATTAAACAGCTACGCGGAATTATAATAATACAAACACGACTATGCAATGCTTATTTCCTTCGCAACAAAACTTCGATTGATCAAAAAGATAGACATTTGGACA